>Ga0209310_1000007_pt1:470000-594137 | contig 594137 bp, 478 predicted proteins | sample AD_UKC030_MetaG_FD_184415 | JGI IMG/M metagenome (GOLD analysis project Ga0209310, IMG submission 184415) | Active sludge microbial communities of municipal wastewater-treating anaerobic digesters from USA - AD_UKC030_MetaG (SPAdes) (version 2) | ecosystem: Engineered >... | reverse complement strand
ATCAGCGTGAACCCCTTCAGCCAAACTCCATTAAATGAGCTGCTTAGCCAAACAGAAGAACCGGTTCAAAACGAGGCCGATCCTAACCAGCTGATTTTATTCAAATAATAACCGGACAGGCCTGGGTCAAACTTACCTTTTACCCATTTTTGGGCAAAAGGTAAGTTTGACCCTCTCTCTTTTCTCTTAATTGACCCGGGGGGAGCGGGGGGGCTCGAGGCCGAGCAGGCCCTGGAGGATGGCCCGGGCCACGGCCTTGGCCTCCTTGCCGCTCTCGTTGGTGGCCCCGACGCACGACGGGCAGCCGTCCCGGCAGGGGCAGGCTTCGAGCGTTCGCAGGGCGTGCTCGAGGAGCCTGGACTCGAGGGCGAAGAGGGAGGGGCTGAGGCCGATGCCGCCCGGGTAGTTGTCGTAGATGAAGATGTTGGGCTCGAAGTCCGGGTCCAGGGCGATCGGCATCTCGTCGCCGGCCTGGGCCGCGGCGCGGGCCTGGGGCGTCAGCTGCCGGACCGGCTCGCCCGAGGTGTTGTCGCCGATCGACACGCCGACGTCGTGAAGATCGCACATCATGAACAGCGGCGAGACGTGGTGGATGAGGTAGGCCAGACCGAACAGGCCGTTGACCCGCTGCTCGGCCGGGAAGCGCAGGGCCTGCATGAGGGCGGAAGGCACGGTCAGCCAGTAGGCCGTCGTGTGCATCTCGTTCTGGGGCAGCTGCAGGTCGCCGGCCCCGACGTTCTCCATGGTGTGGAACTTGATCTTCTTGAACCCGACGACCTGCGTCGCCACGTGAACCTCGCCATGGGAGACGCGGCCCGTCCCGCCCTCGAGACCCTTCTTCTCGAAGAGGTCGAGGATGGTGATCTTGGTGTAGTCGATGGCGTCGGTGTAGTAGTCGATGTCGGTCTTCTTGACGTAGGCCTTGCGCTCCTCGAAATCGAGCTTCTCGACGAAGAACTGCTCGCCCTCGACGATGTAGATGGCCTTGGGGTGCAGGGCCGTCAGGGCCGAGGTGAAGTCGACCTCGGCGATGACCCTGGGCTCGCCGGTGATGTCAACGACGACGAAGTTGTCCGAGCTGATGCTGCGCAGGCTGATGGCGTCGGCCGGATAGGCGTCCGAGGTGAAGAACCACTTGTCCTTGGAATGGTGGAGGATCTTGTCCTCCTCGAGGTATTCGAGGATGGGGCCGATCTCGGCCCGGCCGAACTTCTCGCCGTCCTCGAAGGGCAGCTCGAAGGCGGCGCATTCGATGTGGCTGATGAGGATGGAGAGGTTGTCCGGGTTGATCAGGGCCATCTCCGGGGACCGGGAGAAGAAATAGTCCGGGTTGTTGATGATGAACTGGTCGATCGGCGAGCTCGTGGCCACGAGCACGGCCGCCGACAGGCCCGACTTGCGGCCGGCCCGCCCGGCCCGCTGCCAGGTGCTGGCGATCGTGCCCGGGTAGCCGGCCAGCACGGCGACGTCGAGCGTGCCGATGTCGATGCCCAGCTCCAGGGCGTTGGTCGAGACGACGCCCAGGATCTCGCCGCTGCGCAGGCCCTTCTCGATCTCCCGCCGCTTGATCGGCAGGTAGCCGCCCCGGTAGCCGCGGATGAGGCCTTCCTTCTGGATGTTCGTCTCGATGTCCTCCTTGAGGTAGGTCAGGAGGACCTCGGTGATCAGCCGGCTGCCGGCGAAGACGATCGTCTGGAGCCCGTTCTTGAGGAAGATCGAGGCCACGCGCCGCGATTCGCTGACGTAGGAGCGGCGGATGCCCAGGGCGGCGTTGATGACCGGCGGGGTGTAGAAGACGAAGTACTTGCCGCCCCGCGGCGCCCCGTTGTCGTCGATGAGCTCGACCGGCGCCTCGATCATCTTCTCGGCCATCTCGGCCGGATTGGCGATCGTGGCCGTGCAGAGGATGAATTGCGGGTCGGCGCCGTAGAACTTGGCGATGCGCTTCAGCCGGCGCAGGACATTGGCCAGGTGGCTGCCGAAGATGCCGCGGTAGTTGTGGAGCTCGTCGATGACGATGTACTTGAGGTTCTCGAACAGCTTGATCCACTTGGTGTGGTGGGGGAGGATGCCGGCGTGGAGCATGTCCGGGTTGGTCAGGACGATGTGACCGCGGGCCCGGATGGCCTTGCGGGCGTCCTGGGGCGTGTCGCCGTCGTAGGTGAAGACCCGGATCTCCTCGGGCAGCCGGCTGTTGACGTCGTCGAGCTCGGCCTGCTGGTCCTGGGACAGGGCCTTGGTCGGGAAGAGGTAGAGGGCTCGGGCCGAGGGGTCCTTCAGGATGGCGTCGAGGACGGGCAGGTTGTAGCAGAGGGTCTTGCCGGATGCGGTCGGGGTGACGACGACGACGTTCTTCTTCTCCCGGAGGGCCTCCCAGCTCGAGCGCTGGTGGGAGAAGAGGCGGGTGAAGCCCTTGGCCGTCAGGGCCTCGCGCAGGGCCGGGTGGACGTCGTCGGGGTAATCCCGGTACTGTCCCTCCTGGGCCGGCAGGTGCTTGATGGCCTTGATCGAGTCGCTCTTGTAGCCGATGTCCTTGAGGAGCTCGAGCGCGCGGAGGATCTTCTCTTCGTTGGACATGGGGGCTACCTCATCCTAGCGGAATTAAATCGGGGACACAATACTCATTTCCGAATTTCGCGCCCTCCCCGTTCAGGGAATTCCGTGGACATGATCCCTTTCCTGGGGATAAGGGCCAGGCCCCGGGTTCCCGCGTGTCCTCCCGAAATTCGGAAATGAGTATTGTGTCCCCGATTTAGCGGCGGCCGGCCGCCAGCTATTTATGCTAAAATAGATCGTTATGCTGGAAGAGATTCGCATCAAGAGGGCGGGACAGCACAATCTGAAGAAGATCGACGTCGCGCTCCCCCGGAACAAGCTGATCGTGGTCACCGGCCCGTCCGGCTCGGGGAAGTCGTCGCTCGCCTTCGACACCCTCTTCGCCGAGGGCCAGCGCCGCTACATCGAATGCCTTTCGGCCTACGCCCGCCAGTTCATCGACCAGACGGAGAAGCCCGAGGTCGAGTCGGTCGAGGGCATCTCGCCGTCCATCTCCATCGACCAGAAGACCATCTCGGCCAACCCCCGCTCGACGGTGGGCACGATCACCGAGATCTACGACCTTTTCCGCCTCCTCTACGCCCGGGTCGGCACGCCGCATTGCCCCGGCTGCGGCCGGATCGTCACCTCCCAGACTTCCGCGGAGATCCTGGAGCGTATCGCCGGGCTCGCCCCCGGCGCCAAGGTCCGCGTCCTGGCCCCCGTGGTCAAAGGCCGCAAGGGCGAGTACCAGCGCCTGTTCGAGCGGCTGCGCAAGAAGGGCTTCCTGCGGATCCGAGTCAACGGCGCCCTCCGCGACCTCGAGGACGATATCCCCCTCGAGAAGAACCGCAAGCACAGCATCGAGGTGCTGGTGGACACGGTCAAGGTCGGCCCCGACGCCGAACGGCGCCTCCGGGCCGCCGTCGAGAAGGCCCTCGAGGTCTCCGACGGCGAGGTCCTGACCCTCGACGAGGCCGGCCGCGAGCGCTTCTACTCGCTGACCCTGCGCTGCCCGCATTGCGAGATCTCGCTGGCCGAGCTCGAGCCCCGCGACTTCTCCTTCAACACGCCCTACGGCGCCTGCCCCAAGTGCCACGGCCTGGGCTCCCAGACGCGGCACAACGAATGGGGCGAGATCGAGCTGACCGACGAGGTCTGTCCCGAATGCGGCGGCGCCCGCCTGCGCCGGGAGAGCCTGTCGGTCAAGATCGGCGGGCGGAACATCCACGAGATCGGCGAGCTCCCGATCCGCGGCCTGCTGGCCGAAACGGCCAAGCTGGCCTTCCCGCCGGCCGAGGCCCTGGTCGCCTCCCGCATCCTCAAGGAGATCGCCGGGCGCCTGGCCGTCATGGAGGAGCTGGGCATGTCCTATCTCCAGCTCAACCGCACCACGGCCTCCCTCTCCGGCGGCGAGGCCCAGCGCGTCCGCCTGGCCGCCCAGGTCGGCGCGCGCCTGCGCGGCGTCCTCTACGTCCTCGACGAGCCGACGATCGGCCTCCACCAGCGGGACAACGGCCGCCTCATCGATCTGCTCCGGGGCCTGCGCGACGATGGCAACTCGGTCGTCGTCGTCGAGCACGACGAGCAGACCATCCGTGCCGCCGACTACCTGCTCGACCTCGGCCCCGGGGCCGGCGAGCTGGGCGGCTTCAAGGTCGCCGAGGGCACGCTCGACGCCGTCCTGGCCTCCCCGGATTCGCTGACGGCCCAGTACCTCCGCGGCGAGAAGTCCGTGCCCGTGCCTGCCGCCCGCCGCGCCCCCTCGGGCTGGCTCGTCGTCCGCAAGGCCCGCGAGCACAACCTCAAGGGCATCGACGCCCGCATCCCCCTGGCCGCCATGACGGCCGTCACCGGCGTCTCGGGCTCGGGCAAGAGCACGCTCGTCCACGACATCCTGTACCGGGCCCTGGAGAACAGGTTCTACAACGCCCGCCAGACCGTCGGCGCCCACGACCGGATCGAGGGGCTGGAGAGCCTGGACAAGGTTGTGGCCGTCGACCAGAAGCCGATCGGCCGGACGCCGCGCTCCAACCCGGCGACCTACATCGGCCTGCTCGCCGCCCTGCGCGACCTCATGGCCCGCACGCCCGAGGCCCGGCTGCGCGGCTACGGCCCCGGCCGCTTCAGCTTCAACGTCCCCGGCGGCCGCTGCGAGGACTGCGAGGGCGCCGGGGTCAAGAGAATCGAGATGCACTTCCTGCCCGACGTCTTCGTCACCTGCGATCGCTGCGGCGGCCAGCGCTACAACAAGGAGACCCTGGCCGTCACCTACAAGGGCAAGTCGATCGCCGACTACCTGGCCATGACCGTCGACGAGGCCTACGAGCTGCTCAAGGCCTATCCCCAGCTCAAGCGCAAGCTGGCCACGCTCAAGCGGATCGGGCTCGGCTACATCCGCCTGGGCCAGCCCGCGCCGATGCTGTCCGGCGGCGAGGCCCAGCGCATCAAGCTGACCAAGGAGCTCGGCCGCCGGGCTTCGGGCCGGACCCTGTACCTGCTCGACGAGCCGACGACCGGCCTCCACTTCGACGACGTCCGCAAGCTCCTCGAGGTCCTGTCCGAGCTGACCTCGCTTGGCAACACGGTCGTCATCATCGAGCACAACCTTGAAGTGATCAAGTACTGCGACTATATTATCGACCTGGGACCGGAAGGCGGGGAGGAGGGCGGCCGGATCGTGGCCCAGGGCACGCCCGAGGAAGTCGCCGCGGCCGCCGCCGTCTCGCACACCGGCCGCTATCTCATGGGGGTCCTCGACGGCGGCCGCGGACCCGGGCGAAAGGACGATTGAGGAAATGGCTTTCAAGGACGTCGCCGGCAACGAGGGGGTCAAGCGCATCCTCCGGCTGGCCCTGGAGCGCGGCCGCGTCCCCAACTCGCTCATCTTCTGCGGCCCGGAGGGCGTCGGCAAGTCGGCCCTGGCCCTGACCCTGGCCAAGGCCCTCAACTGCCGGGCCCAGGCGGCGGACGCCTGCGACGACTGCCCCTCCTGCCGGGCCATCGACGCCGGGACCCATCCCGACGTCATGACCCTGACCGTCGAGGTCCAGAAGGTCAAGGCCGAGCAGGCCGCGCTCGTCAAGCAAATGGCCTGCCTGCGGCCCATGACCGGCCGGAAGCGGGTCTTCATCATCGACGACGCCAAGGACATGTCGGCGGAGGCCGCCAACTCCCTGCTCAAGGTCCTCGAGGAGCCGCCCTCTTTCCTGCACCTGATCCTGGTCACGGACAGCCCCCATCTCCTGCTGCCGACCATCCGCTCGCGGTGCGGGGTCCTGGCCTTTTCGCCCATCGGCCGGGAGGTCATCGAGCGGGCTCTGGCCGGGCGCGATTTCACCCCGGAGCAGGCCCGCATCCTGGCGCTGCTCGTCGACGGCAACTTCGACCGGGCCCGCGAGCTGGTGTGGGAGGAGGTCCAGGCCCTCCGGGAGAGCGCCTGGACGCTCTTCGACGCCGTGTCCGCGGACGACCGGCCGAGCCGTTTCCTGGAGCGCTTCGGGGCGGTTCCCAAGTCCGCCCAGGAGGAGCTCGGCCGCGTCCTGGAGATCTTCGCCTCCTTCGCCCGGGACCTGCTGCTCCTTCGCCTCGGCGGCCAGCCGGCGCTGCTGCTCAATCCCGACCTCGAGGACCGGCTCCGCCAGGCCGCGCCGGCCTGGACCGCGGCCCGGCTCCTCGACCTCCTGGCCGATCTCGACACTCTTCTCGTCCAGCTCGAAGGCAACATGAACAAAAGCCTGCTGGCGACGACGTTCTTTTCGGACTTTATGGAGCTGCGACATGCCTGACATCATCTGCGTCCGTTCGGAGACCAGCCGCCGCATCGTCCGGGCCCGGCCCGGCGACCTGGAGCTTCGCGTGGGCGACCGCTGCATCATCGAGTCCGACCTCGGCGGCGACCTGGCCGTCGTCGTCGACGAGACTTCCAGCTACTGCCACAATCAAAAGGCGTCCCGCCTGGCCGTCCAGGTCGTCCGCACCGCCACGCCCGACGATGTCCGCAAGTTCGAGTGGCTGCGCGAGCGCGAAGGCCGGGCTTTCGATCTCTGCCTGCAGCGCATCGCCGCCCACGGCCTGGCCATGAAGCTTGTCGCCGTCCGCTACTTCTTCAACGAGAAGAAGGGTATTTTCTACTACACGGCCGACGGCCGCGTCGATTTCCGCGAGCTGGTCAAGGACCTGGCCAAGGAGCTGCGCATGCGCATCGAGATGCGCCAGGTCGGGGTCCGCGACGAGGCCAAGATGATCGGCGGCCTGGGCGTCTGCGGCCGCTGCCTGTGCTGCTCGAGCTTCATGACCACGTTCGAGCCGGTGACCATCCAGAAGGCCCGCAAACAGCAGATCGTCATCAACCCGACGAAGATCTCGGGCCTCTGCGGCCGGCTGATGTGCTGTCTGGGCTTCGAAGAACAGGCCAAGGGGAGGGTCGCGCCTGCCGGGGACGAACGGCTGATCGAGGACTGAACCCCCGGGACCCGCGCTTCAGCCTTTCGGGCCGGCCGATCGGCCCGGACCCGGGAATTCGCGCGGACCGCGGCGGGGCCTAGCGGCCGAGGCCGAAGCGGCGCAGCAGGCGGCGCCAGAACGACGGCCGCCGGCGGGCATGGATGCAGGCCTGTCCGGCCGCCCCGGCCTGATCGAGCACCCCTTCCTTCTTCAGGATCTGGACGATCTCGCTCTGCTGGTCGAGCTTGGCGAAGCAGTGCGGGCAGATGAAGTAGTGCTCCTCGAACTCGGCTTGGTCCTCGGGCTTGAGCTTATCGAGGAGATAGCCGTCGATCAAATGTTCGTACTTGCACTTCTTCATGGCCGCAGCCTCTGGGGGCTTCACGTTTTTAGTCGCTCGAGGGTGGGACAAAACGGACTCCGGACGACTTATTTCCGGACGGCCTTCTGAATGAGCTTGAGGGCGTAGTTGACCCTCTCCGAGACCCGGCGGGGCGAGATGTCCAGGGCCCGGGCCACCTCGTCGCGGGACAGCTCTTTATAATAATAGAGATAGAGGACATCCCGGAACTTGGGCTTGAGGCCGTTGACGACCTGCTCGACCTGGCGGGCCCGCTCCCGCTGCTCCATCTCCTCGTGGGGATCGGGGTAGGGGGCCGGCTCGGGGGCGTGCTTGAGGACCCGGGTCTTCTGGCGGATGTAGTCGATGATCCGCCGGCTGGTGATGGTGTAAAGGAACGTTCCGATCGACGAGTCGCCGCGGAACTCGCCGCTCTTGATCTTGGCCACGGTCTGGGCCAGGATCTCGTTGACCACGTCCTCCCAGTCGGGATTGGAGCTGCCGAGGGCTTTGCGGACGCGGAAGGAGATGACCGGACGGTACTGGAGGACGGCATCCTCGGGCGGCGCGGCCTGGCCCTCTTTGATCATCCGCGTCATTATAACGGCAGGCCGGCGTAATCGCAAGGTCGCGGCCGCCGCGGGGCGCGGCCGGCCGCGCCGGCCGTGGCCTAGTCTTCGGGATCGCCCTCCGTCCCCCGTTCCCGGGCCGCGGCCCGGGCCTTGTTCTTGAAGAATTCCTTGCGGTCGACCAGGATCTCCCGCGGCTTGGCGCCCTCGGACGGGCCGATGATGCCCTCGCCCTCCATCTGGTCGATGATCCGGGCCGCCCGGGCGTAGCCGAGCTTGAGCCGGCGCTGGAGGTGGGAGGCCGAGGCCTGGCCGCTCTGCAGGACCGTCTCGACGGCCTTGTCGTAAAGCTCGTCCTTCTCGCCGTCCTCGGCGATGAGATGGTCGGCGTCGCCCTTGACGACGTTGAGGATGCGGGTGTCGTAGGTCGGCGTGCCCTGGCTCTTGACGTGCTTGACCAGGCGCCGGACCTCGGGGATGGAGATGAACGAGCAGTGCTGGCGGACCAGCCGCGGAAAGTTCGGCGGCAGGAAAAGCATATCGCCCATGCCCAGGAGCTTGTCCGCCCCGACCGTGTCGATGATGATCCGCGAGTCGACCTTGGACGGGACGCGGAAGGCGATGCGGCAGGCGAAGTTGTTCTTGATCGTCCCGGTGATGACGTCGATGGACGGCCGCTGCGTGGCCATGACCAGGTGGATGCCGACGGCCCGGGCCAGCTGGGCCAGGCGGCCGATGAAGAACTCGACCTCCTGGGCCCCGACCATCATCAGCTCGGCCAGCTCGTCGATGATGATGACGATGTAGGGGAGCGGCGCCAGCTGGACCTTCTCCTCGTCGGTCAGATGGTCCTTTCTTTCGGCCAGCAGCTGCTTCATCTGGGTGTTGTACTGGTCGATGTTGCGGACCTTGACGGCCTGGAGCTTCTTGTAGCGCTCCTCCATCTTCCTGACGATGTCCATGAGGACGATGTGGGCCTTCTTGGGGTCGTTGATGACCGGGCAGAGCAGATGGGGGATGTCCTCGTAGAGCGTGAACTCCAGCCGCTTGGGGTCGATGAGGACGATCTTGACCTCCTCGGGCGTGGCCTTGTAGAGGAGGCTGGCGATGAGGGCGTTGAGGGCCACGCTCTTGCCCGTGCCGGTCGAGCCGGCGATGAGCAGGTGGGGCATGACGGCCAGGTCGGTGACCGTGACGCCGCCATGGACGTCCTTGCCCAGGGCGAAGGTCAGCTTCGAGGGCGAGCTCTGGAACTTCTCGGACTCGATGATGTCGCGGAGCTTGATGATCTCGCGCTTGTCGTTGGGGATCTCGACGCCGAGCGACGACTTGCCGGGGATGCGCTGGATGCGGACCGACTCGGTCTCCAGGGCCAGGGCCAGGTCCTCGGTCAGGTTGGCGACCTGGGCCACCTTGATGCCCGGGGCGGGGAAGTATTCGTAGGTGGTGATGACCGGGCCGGGATGGTACTCGCGGACCTCGCCCTCGATGCCGAACTCCTTGAGCTTCTCCTCGATCCGCCGCTTCTTGTCGAGGAGCTCCGACTGGTTGATCTTTTCGGCCGGCTTGCCCGGCTCGAGCAGGCCGAACGGCGGGTACTGGTAATCGCCCTGGCGGCCGAGGTCGGGGAAGAGCAGCGGCTCCGGCTTGGGCGGCGCGACGGGCTTGGGCGGGGGCGGCGGCGGGGGCGTGATCTTGGGCGCCTTGCGGGCCTCCTTCTCCTGGCGGCGGAGCTCCCGCTCGCGCTCCTTCTCGGCCTCCTTCTCGGCCTTGCGGGCGGCCTTATCCGCCTTGGGATCGGGGGCCGCCGGCTCGGCCGCCGGCGCGTATTTCTGGCGGACCTTCTCCCGCATCCGGTCCTTGGCCTTGGCGGCCTGGTGGTCGGTGACCTTGATGCGGACCTCTTTGGCCGTGGTGTCGAAAGCGCCCTTGGCGAAGCGCAGCGTATGGGCCAGCGACCAGCGGGTCGAGAAGAGCAGGAAGGCGGCCAGGGCGGCCAGGAGGAAGATGAACGAGCCGACCGTTCCGAGATAGCGGGCCAGGAAGCTCAGCAGCAGCTCGCCGAGCAGGCCGCCGGCCGGCACGGTGGTGCCGCGGACCGGGAAGGACTCGAAGACGAGGGCCAGGAGCGGGCAGACGATGACCAGGCCGAGGGCGATGGTCCCCAGGCGCGTAAGCAGGTGCGCCGAGGAGCCGCGCAGGACCGCCCGGAGCGCGGCGTAGCCCAGGATGAAGGGCAGGAAATACGAGGCCAGGCCCAGGAACCAGAGGAAGGCCTGGGCGAAGTAGGAGCCGACGCGGCCGGCGAAGTTGCGGACCTCCTGGCCGGCCGTCGGGGCCGTGGCGAAGGACGGGTCCTTGGGGTCGAAGCTGATGACGCTGACCAGGGCGAAAAGGGCCAGGAAGACGAGCAGGACGCCGGTGACCTCGACGGCCAGGGCCTGCTTCTTGGCCGCGGCCTTGCCGTTCTTGGCGCTGCGGCCGTTCCCGGCGCTCTTTTTCCTCTTTTTCACGGCGGGAATTATAGCATAACGCTCCGGGCCCTGTCCGTTCGCGCCCCTGATCTGTCCCGAAAAAGGACCGCGAAAGGGCGCCTCCCCGAAATGATACCTGTTGCGGGGCATCCCCGATCTTGTTTAAAATACCGGCAGCTTAGGGAAGAGGAGGGATGATTCATGAAGATCTGTTTTTGCCGTTTCATTCTGGCCGCGGCCATCGTCGTCCTGGCCGTCTTCTGGTGGCCCGTCGCCTGGGCCAAGTGGGTGATCGTCGTCGCCGGCGCGATCCTGGCGATCACGAGCCTTTTCTACCAGTCGTGCTGCTGCCGGACGGAGAAAAAGCCCGAGCCCGGACCGACGCAGAGCTAGGCGCGTCCCCGGCGCGCGGCAGGGAACCCCGGCCCTCGGCCGAAAGGGCGGAGTCTGGGCCTTAGAAGGGGATATCGCTTCAGGCGGAGCCCCGGCTGATCCGGTCCTTGAGGACCCGCAACGACATGGGGTCGACGCGGTCAAAGACGTTGAACACAGGCAGGTTCGCCGGGCAGATCCTTTTGACTTCTCTAAGGACGGGCGGGGTGACTAGGAGAATATCGACGGACCGGAGGATGCTCTCTACACCCTCGCTGTCGCCGAGGCAAGTCGAAACGAGCTTGATCTTCTTTCCGAATTCCCCGCGCAGCAGATCATTATAGAGAGGAATGGACTCCTTGTCCCGGCAGATGAAGCCGAAGCGGCGGTCCGTCCCGATCTCGTCGATCTTGCGCCGGGATTCGGGAGACATGTTCGTGATGAGGATCTGGACGTCGATCTGCCGGCCGCCGAGGGCCGCGCGGACGTCGTTCAGATGAAATCCGGTGGTCACGATAGCCCGCAGCCGCTTCTCGTCGGCCGCGAGCCCGGAAATCTCGTTCTCGAGGTCTTCCAGGAGCACCGGCCGGACGTCCTCTTCCAGAATGGATTTGAGCTGAACGGCGATATCGTGGACCTGCAGGGGATTGCATTCGGTGAAGATGACAAATCGTTCCTTGTGCGCCGCGAACGCCTCCTCCATGGACCGGGAGACAGCGGCCCGGACCTGTTCGGGAGGCACGCCCTTCGCCAGGAGCGCGCTGACGGCGTTATAGACCCACCGCTCGGGCGCCGGTTCCGGCCCATGGGCGTTTGCGGGGCCGAACGGCGGCGCCCCTTTGTCGAGCGTGACCAGGGTCCCCTTGGCCCTCTGCATGGATATCAGGCCCTCTTTTTCGAGTTCCTTGTAGGCCTTGCGGACGGTCTCGAAGTTGATCGTCAGCTCCTTCGCCAGCTTATTGACGGCCGGCAGCTGCTCGTTCTGTTGAAGGCCGCCCGTGGAAATGTGGTACTTGATCTGATCCTTGAGCTGAAGATACAGCGGAACCTTGCTGTCTTTGTCCAGATACCATTTTGTCATGGAGCCCCCGTCCGGTCGGCCGTTCAATGAGATAGACTTATTATATTAATCCGTAACAATAAATCAATAAATTCGCCCGATGATCCGAGGTCGAGATTTAAAAAAATCATGACATATAACTATATATCAATATATTTAGATATCAGCGAGAATAGAATGGCTTCCGAGATCCTTTCGACGGAGGAAAGAAACGTGAAAAGCATCCTTACCCGGTCCTTCGCGTTGGCGCTCATGGGCTTGGCGTGTGTCGGGCTCGGTTTCGGCCAGATCCTCCAGACGGGCAGTCTGAACGGGATCGTCGTCGACGCCGACAACCAGCCGTTGCCGGGCGTTTCGATCACGATCACCAGCCCGCAGCTGATCACCCCGCAGCTGGGCGCGGCAACGTCCGCGCAGGGCTTCTTCCGCTTCAATTACCTTCCGCCGGGAGCCTATAAAGCGACCCTGTCGCTTTCGGGCTTTTCGACCTATGTGCTCGAGAATATCGCCGTCCGTGTCGGCGATACCACCGAGATCCATGTGACGATGTCCCCGGCGGCGATCGAGGAGACGATCAGCGTCACCGCGGTGCCGCCGGTCGTTTCCCTGGCCTCGACGAAGACGGCCGTTTCGGTCACGAAGGAGGACCTGACCCACCTGCCGATGAGCCGCGACCTCGGCGGCGTTATGCAGCTCGCCCCCGGCGTCAGCGTCTCGGGATCGGCGCTCGGAAGCAGCGCCAAGGGCAATTCCTATAACGTCGACGGGGTGCATGTCAACGACCCCAAGAAATCCACCAACGGGGCTAATTCGTCCCTCGATATCTACGACGAGATCCAGATCGAGACGACCGGGCATTCCGCCGAATACGGCTATGCGTCCGGCGCCGTCCTCAACGCCATCACCAAGTCCGGCGGCAACACCTTCTCCGGCGATCTGTCCTTCTACTACACCAACAAGGGCCTTCAGGCCGACAACTGGACCAAGAAGGGCCTGGCGGCGCCTCCGGAAGAGACGCAGTACGCTTATGAAGCCAACGCGACCCTCGGAGGACCGATCGTCAAGAACAGGGTTTGGTTCTTCGGCGCGTTGAGCTATGCCCCTTCTTCGACGGATGTCGAAGGCTTCTCCATCACCGGGATCAAGAACAGGGTCCTGGCCCCCGTGTTCCGCCTGACGGCCCAGCCGGGGAAGGCCCATCGTCTCTCGTTCAGCACCACGTATAGCCGGATCACCAATCCTTATGCCGGGGCCAGCTATAACGCGACCCCGGAATCCACTTTCGATCTGGCCATGAATAGATTCACGGGTGTCGTGAACTGGCTCTGGACGATCTCGCCGAATTCGACGATGGAGATCCGGGGCGCTTACTATACCAATCCCATGAGCGAGGATTCCAACGGAGGCGACGAGCCTCTCGTCTGGAACATCCCCGAAAATACCCTGACGGGCGGCTTTGCCTCGGTGGAATCCCAAGTCAAGCGGTACCTGGGATCGGCGAACTTCACCCGCTATCTGGACAACTTCGGCGGGGACCACATGTTTAAGGCAGGCTTCGAGTACGAAAAAAGCCAGGTCAACAACCAAAGCGTCTATCCGGTCGATGAATACGGCATGTCCAATTACACCGTCCTCGTGCCGGACGTGTCGGTCTATGCGTTCAAGTACGTCCCGACCGAGGATCCCGGCCGTCTCTCCAGTTATACGCAGTTCAGCGGCTACTTGCAGGACAGCTGGCGCATCAGCCGGCACATCAACCTGAACGCGGGCCTGCGGGCGAGCTTCATGGATCTCCGGATCCCGGTTCAGACGAACGTCGATCAGAAGATCCCGATCGCGGACTGGACCGACCTGGAGCCGCGGCTGGCCCTGGCCATCGACCCCTTCGGCGACGGGAAGACGGCTATCAAGGCCGGCTTCAACAAGTACACCACGGCGATGTATGTCTGGTACGATGCCTTCAATCCGAATATGCCGACCGTCGAGTACTACATGCAGTCCGCGCCCGGGGAATTCTCGGGCCCGATCTACGTCCAAACGCCCGACACGGCCGAATACGTCGCCGATGGGCTCAAGCGCCCCCACGTCTACGAGTACACCGTCGGCATCAGCCGGAACCTGGGAGCGAACTGGAAGGTCGAGGGCCTTTATGTCGCCAAGCGTTTCCGGGATTTCATCACCGGGGAGCTTGACGACGATCTCCTTCAATACTACGTTCCAACCGAAGTGGATAACCCGCTCGGCGGCACACTGACCATTTATGACCAAAGCGCGGAATTCCCGACCACGGTCCCCGGCTATTTCGACAACAATCCCTACGCTTACGTGGATTATGACGCCGTCATCCTCGGAGTGGAAAAGCGGTGGCGCGGCGGCTCCATGGTCCGCGCCAACTATACCTGGAGCCGGGCCTTCGGCACGGCCAATCAGGATGGCGACCCGCTCCAGCCTTCGGCCCAAAGCGGCGGATTCATGTGGTGGAACGATCCCAATACGACGGCGACCGGCTATACGGAAGGCTATCTGGAAGAGGACCGGACCCACCAGATCAAGGTCCAGGGGATCGCCATGCTGCCGCTGGGGTTCACGCTGAGCTGCAATTATATCGGCTGCTCCGGCACGCCGTACACCCGCTCGTTCTACTACCCCCTGGCCGTCCTGGGCGTCAACCGGTTCCTGGCCGAGCCGCGCGGGAACCAGCGCTACCCGTTCGCCCACTACCTGGATCTGAGGGTCGAGAAATCGTTCCCCCTGGCCAACCGGACCCTGCGGGTTTTCGCCGACATCTTCAATCCCTTCAATTTCAATGCGACCCTGTCAACGCAGAACATCCTCGAGACCGCGGACTACGGCAAGATCACTGCCATCCAATCGCCCGCTTACGTCCGCTTCGGCTTCCGGTTCTCGTACTAAAGCGGATCGAGAGACTTGATAGGGGAGCCCGGCGAGGGCTCCCCTTTTTTTTTAGCCGCGGGGGCGGGTCCTCCGGGAAGGGGATCGGATGGCCGGGCCGGGAAAACGCCGGCGGCCGGTTCAGCCGATGAAGGTCCGGCGCAATAGCGGATTGAGGCCGATCAGGATCTTATAATCGGAGGTGCCGGCAGCTCGGGCGAGATCCCAGAGAGAAGCTTCTTCGCCGCCCTGCCGGCCCACGACGACGATCTCGTCGCCCGTAATGACCGAATCATCTCCGGTCACGCGGATATAGCTGTGGTTGGCAGAGACGTCGCAGAAGAAGGGGAACCTTCTGCCGCGGACGAGAGAATAGGCGCCGCCGCTTGCAGCTCCGGAAGGCAGCCCGTCAGCGTACCCGAGCGCGGCCGTCGCGACCCGCTCGGGCGCCGCCGCGATGAACTTGCGGAAATAGGAAAGGGAATCGCCCGGATGCAGGGCCTTCACGCAGGAGGCCCTCGTTTTCAAGGATAGGGCCGGCCGCAGCTCCAGGCGCCGCAGCGCGCGTTCTTCCTTTGTCGGGTAGTGCCCGTAGATCGCGATGCCCGGCCGGACGGCATCGAGATAGAATTCCTCCCCGTAGCTGAAGACCGCGGTGCTCGCGGCGGCATGCCGGAGGCCGATGGCCAGGCCTTCGGCCCGGGCCGCCGCGGTGACATCCAGGAACCTGCCGAGCTGGATCCGGTCGAAATCCGGCTCTTCGCTGAAGGACTGGAACGTCCCTTCGATCCGGACGTGCCTGAGCGCAGCGACCCGGCGCAGGAACGCCGGCGCGGCCTCCCAGAGCACCCCCACCCGCCCCAGCCCCGTGTCGATCTCGACATGGACGGCGGCGCGGCTTTTTTGCTTCGCGGCGGCCTCGTCGAGGGCTCGAACCGCGTCCGTGCTGACGGCCTGATCGATCCGGCCGCGGACGATAGCCTCCGCGTCCTCGCGCCCGAAAGGACCCAGGTTCAGGATGGGCCGCGTAACGCCCGCCTGCCGCAAGGCCAGGGCCTCGCTCAACCGGCCCACCACCAAGCCGTGGACGGGGGATTTGTCGAGCGCCCGAGCGACGCCGATGAGCCCGTGCCCATAGGCGTTGCACTTGAGGACGGCCAGAATGGGCCGGCCGCCGGTCTTCTTTTTCAGCTGGCGAACGTTGAAATCAAGGGCCTGCCGGTCGACCTCGATCCATGGATCGGCCGAGCCCTGGCCGTCATTTTCCGCCGGGGCGAGAACCGCGGCGCGGGCGTCCGGGATCGTTTGTCCGCCGGCGATGCCGCCGGCCAGGGCCATCGCGCCGGTGAGTTTCAGGAAGGCTCGGCGAGCGCAGCGTTCGGGCATGGTGACCTCCTCGGGCGTCCCGGCGCCCCCAGGCTATTCGATTCGTCCCAGGAGCCGTTTGAGCAGCGCCTCCGGCTCGTAAACCACGCCGGCCTTGATGACCCGATGGACGGCGCTGACATTGGAGACCGCGTCCAGCGGATTCCGGTCGAGCACGACGAGATCGGCAAGCCGGCCCGAGGCGATCGAGCCGATCAGATCGCCCAAGGCAAGGGCATAGGCGCCGTTTGCGGTCGCCGCCTTCAAGACGGCCATGGGCGGAAGGCCGGCCCGGGTGAAAGCGTCCATCTCCTGCCATAAGCTGAAGCCCGGAAGCGGGACGACATTGGTCTTGTCCGTTCCCGTCGTCAGGACGCAGCCGGCCCGGAAGGCGTCGCCGACGAAGCGCAAGTTCATGGCCGTGATCTTCTCGGCCCCCTCAACCAGAGGCTTTTGGCCGGCCTTCTTGAGAAGCGCGTCCCAGGCGGCAGCCGAGTAATATGGCTTCTGGCGGGCCATCGCTTCGGAGGCGGGGCCGAATTCTTCGAACGCCGCGGCGGTAGGGGTCAGGACGGTTTTCGTCTCGGCGGCCAGCTTCAGGATCCTGGCGTACTCTGGCCGCCCAAAATCCAGGGCCAACAACGCCTTGAACCAATCGAAGTATTGGCGCTGGTCGACGCCCGGCGGAACAAGATCGGAGATGACCGCGACGCCGTGAAAGATCTCGTCGATGCCGGCCCGGATGGATTCCTCGTAGCCGGCGGCGCCGATATGGGCAATGGCTTTGAGGCCGTGGGCATGGGCGTGCCCGATGGCCGCTTTCATGAGGTCGCCCTTCATGGACGCGTAAAGCTTGATGGAGGTCGCCCCCCGTTCGGCCCAATGGTCGATGGTCAGGCGGACCTCTTCCGGCGTGCGCAGGGCGTTCATCCAGCCGACGGTCGGCGGATGCATCTCGACATATGCGCCGGAAAGGTAGATGCGAGGCCCTTCGCAAGCGCCGGCGTCGATGCGGTGCTTGAGGGCCAGATCCCCCTCCGGATTGCCGGAGCCCGGAGCCCTGATGGTCGTCACGCCGCAGGCAAGGTACATCGGAGCGTGGCTGTCGTTGGTGGCATGTCGGGCGGCGACGCCGCCATAAAGATGGGCGTGGGTATCGATGAGGCCCGGAATGACGTATTTGCCGCTGAAATCCAGGACCTTGGCCTCAGCCGTCGAGCCGAGGTCGGCGAGCCGGCCGATTTGGAGGATCTTGCCGGAGACGATCTCGATGAAGACGTCCTTTTGAACGGTCCCGGAGCCCGGGTCGATGACGGTGCCGCACTTGAGAACGAGATGGTCCGTGGCGGGCCGCACTCGCTCCGTCTGACCCGCCAAGGGCGGGCCCGCGAGGATGGCCCAGCAGGTTCCGAGGATCGCGGCCTGTTTGAGGGTTTGTCGCGACATTTTCGGTCCTCCTGACCGCCGAATTTCCGCCGGTCCCGGGGCGAGGCCGGGCCTGTCAATAGAACAGCGCGATCGTGGGGTCGCGTCTTCTCACATAATCCTGGAACGTATAGGGGGTCGCCGGCAGGGGGACGAAGTGGGCGCTCCCGCCATAAACCACGCCCTTGCCCCCGAGGGGCACGACCTCGGCCCAGACGATGTTGCGCGTTGTCGCGCCGAGCGGGAACTCGCCGTACCGGAATAGCGTGTATTCCCCCTCGGAATCAAGCGCATACAGCCTGACCTTGTGCGCCCGGGCCCACTTGACGATGGCGAAATAGTGGCCGTCTCCGCCGGGGCCCGGCCCGGAGAAGCGCTTGTCCCAGCCCCCGTCGAAATAGGCCTTCATCTCCTTCTCCGCGGCCGCGAAGGCCGCGGAACCGTCCGGGCTGGACAGATAGGCTTCGACGAGCGGCTGCTTGTCCTTGGTCAGCATCTCCAGCCCGATCCAATCGATGGCGGGCGGCCCGGCGGCCTCATTCAGGAAGCTCCAGACCGCCCCGAAATCCTCTTCGGCGCCGTGCGTGTCCCCGAACATCAGGATGCCGCGGCTCGCCGCCTTGAAACCGGCCTGAGCGTCCGCCCGCTTCTTTTCCCGCTCCCCCGGCTTGTACTGGGGCCAGCCCGCGGATTTCGGCCGGGATTCGGCCGCGAGGTCGGCCGCGGCGATCTTCTCGAACCGGGCATAGGGATTGGGGACAAGGTAGGCGGCGGCCAGGCCGGATCTCTCGAGCAGTCCGACGAAGTCCGCCAGGGCGGCATAGCGGTCCCTGAATGCGGGGGAGAGGTCCGTCAGCTCGACGAAGGAGGGGTGGAAATCGGAGCCGGCTTGGCCGTCGATGGAGATCGGACAGCGGAGGTAGAACGCTGCCGTATAGCCCGCGGCGAACCGGAGCTTCAGCACGGGCGCCTCCGCCACGACGGCCGCCAGGCCGGGCACGAAGTCCTGGAGGACCCTTCCGGCCTGGACGTCCTGGATCCGCTGCAGCCCGAAAAAGTCCGACAGCCAGGCGCTCTGGCTTTCCGAAGAGCTCGGAAGCCTCTTCGCCGCGGCGATCTCCGAGCGAATGACGTCTAAAGAGACCGAATAGATCCCGTCCTTGTATCCGTGGGCCGGCTGGGCCAGGCCGGGGATCGCCAGGCCGCAGGCCCAGAGGGCCAGGGCGGCCGCGACCCGGCTGGGTGCCCGCCGGGGGCTGGCGGCGCAATCGCTCATCTTCTTCATCTCCTTGCGGCGCGTCATTTCTTTTTGACCGTCAGATCCGATGCCGGGAAATAGGCGACGCCGTCGAATTGGTCCTTCAGGACGATGCCGCCGCCGTATTCGTTGTCGATATGGCTGTATTGAGGCAGCATTCGCCCCAGAGGGAGGGAATCCAGGCCGGGCCCCGGCCGCTGGATATCGACGTAGCCGGCCCTGGCGCCGAAGACCTTCTGGAAGCCTTGGTCGATCGTCTCGACCCCGGGGGGGAAGACGAACGAGGCCGGCGCAGCGACGACGCTCGCGACAACGCGGTAATCCCGGCCGTACTCGCGGAACAAGCGCGTTCCCAGAGAGATCGTCCCCAGAGGCGGCTGCCCGGCGATCGTGCAGTTGATGGACTCGGAGGCCTTGGCGGCGTGCCAGCTGTGCATCCAGATGAAGATCTTCTTGCCGGGGAACCTCGTCTCGCGCTGGGTCTTGATGATTTCGAACCGATACAGGTCGCCGAAATGATAACCATCGTGCCCGAGCTTTTCGACCTGCGCCGGATCGGGCGCCGCGCCCAGGGCGTAGAAATCCCGCATCGGCAGGACGATGAGCCCGTAGAAGCGCAGCCCCAGGACGCGGAGCTTGGCTTCCTTGAACGCGGCCGGGGAGACGCTGGCCGAAAGGTCGGTCTGGTGCGCCTGGAGGAATTCGTCGACCCTGTCCAGGGCCGCGGCGAGGCCGGCCGGGTCGCCTTCGGCCATGATCCGCTGCTTCTCCCGGGCCTTCCTGCCGTGGAACCCGATGACGTCGATATCGTTCTCGAAGGTCCGGCCGGCAAACACGGTCCGTTCGATCAGGGCCCGGTCATCGGCCGGCAATTCGAGGCCGGCTTTGGCCAGGACGGCCTTCAGCTCCCGGAAATCCGTCCAGGGCTGTTCCGGCTGCATCCCGGCGATCGCAATGGGATCATCGGGGTGTTTCCTGTTGAAGTCCCGGATGTAGAGCAGGGTCTGCTCCGTGCGGGCCGAGACGAACGCGTTGAGGTAGAAGTTCATCCAGCCGTCGATCGCCGGGCGATCCGAAGCGATGAACTCCGTGAGATAGTCATTGGCCGCCCAGGCCGATTCGAGCATGAAGACCCGGAAGCCTTTCTTTTCGACCAAATAACGGAACAGGTCGTTGGCGTAATCGTGCAGGGCCTGGGTGAAATGAGAGCATTCGCCGAACGCCGCGATGGGGGCGTCGCCGATCGTCGAGGCGGCGCCCTCCAGCAGCGGCATGCCAGGGGACTCCACGGCAGGGTCCGCTCCGGCCGTCGGAGATCCGGGGGTTTTGCCGCAACCGGGCAGGGACACGCTTAAGGCGGCAATGGCGACGAACGCGATCCAGCGGCTGCGGGAAAAAAAGTCATTCATCGGGCACCTACCTCCGGACCGTAGATTCCGCTTGAGATCAACAAATAATTAGTTATAATGATATATAAATATAATGAAATGTCAAGGAGAATGGCATGAAGAAAACCATGATTCCGGTGATCCTGCTTTCCGCGGTTTTTCTGGCCTTCTCCGCCGTTGCCGCGCCGGCGCCTCCCAAAGACACATCGATCGATCCGTGCGAGCTCTATGGCTGGTGTAAATTCCTTTCACAACCCCGATTCGCGGGCAGGTTGACCGGTCACGAAGGCTTTGCGGAGGCTGCCCGCTGGGCTGGCGGAAAGCTCAGGGAATGGGGATTGCGGCCGATCGATCCCGTATCGGGATTCCTGCAGGAGTTCCCGGTCTCTTATACCCTCGTCGACGAGGCCGAAATGGTCCTTCGGCTGCCCGGGAAGGCGGCCTCCGGGTCCGAACCCGAGTTCGTCGAGAAACGCCTCGCGCCGCGGAAGGATTTCCTGCCGTATTTCTTCTCCGGCAGCGCCGCCCGCGAGGCCGGCCTTGTCTTCGTCGGCTGGGGCATCAGCGCTCCCGAGATCGGCTACGATGACTATGCCGGCCTCGACGTTCGCGGCCAGTACGTCCTCTGCGTTCAGGGCTCGCCGAATTCCTCCGATCCCGCGTTCGCCCCCTACAATCGGCATCTCGTCCGGCAGAAGACGGCTCGGGAGAAGGGCGCCGCCGGCCTCCTTTACATCCAGGCCGCGATCGTCGGGAGCCCCAACGGCGAATGGCAGGCCGATTTCCTGCCGGGCGTTATCTCCACCGCCGTTGCCGATACCCTGTTCGCCGAGAGGGGGCTGACGAACGCGCAGGTCACCCAGTCGTTGAGAAGCTTCGGCCGGCCGCTCTCTTTCCCGCTTCGGGCCCGCCTGCGCTACACCGTCCGGGCCCGGCACTTCGACCAGGCCAAAGGCTATAACGTAGTGGGCTGGATCCCCGGCTCGGACCCGGCCTTGAGGGGGGAATACCTCGTCATCGGGGGACACCTCGACCATTTGGGCCGTCACCTGGGTGAGACCTATTACGGGGCCAACGACAATGCCAGCGGCAGCGCCGTCGTCCTGGGCCTGGCCAGGGCTTTGAGCCGACGGGCCCGGCCGCTCAAGCGCTCCGTCGTCTTCGTCCTCTTCGGCGGGGAGGAGATGAACCTGGCCGGGTCGCGCTATTTCGTCGATCACCCGCCGGCGGCTCTAAAGGCGTTCGACGCCATGTTCAATTTTGATATGAACGGCGTCGGCTCGGGCCTGGCCTGCTACCATGGGGCCGGCGCCGCCGAACTCGTCGCTGCTCTCAGGCAGGCCGATGAGGGAACCAAGCTGCTGCGCCAGCTCGATGAAGCCACCACGCCGAGCGGCAGCGATTATGCCGCCTTCCTCTTGAAGAAGATCCCCTTCCTGTCCTTCTTCTCGGACAACTTCGAGGCCAAGTTCCATATCCCCGAAGACACCTGCTACCAGGTCAATCCCGACATCATGGCCGATATCGCCCGCGTCGCTTTGCGGGCGGCCATCCTGCGGGCCGATCGCTAGAAAGGGCTGGGGCTTTCAACTCCGGAATTTGTCCACCCAGCCTTCGCCGATGACATAATAGGCTGCGTGGAGATTCGCCGTGAGGCAGGCATGGACAGGCAGAATGATCAGGGTGTCTCCGATCCCCGCCGTTCGGCCGATGAGGGGAGGCATCCTGATGATGCCTTGCTCCTGCGACAGCGACGAGACAAAGGCCCCGGCCAGGGGAGGGCCCCAGCCCGTCCCGTCGCTCCGGAGGCGGCAGACCTTTCCATAACACGCCTCGCCTCCGGCCAGCCGTACGGCCTCCTTGCTGATGTGAACCCCTCCTCCGTAGACGACGAGCTCGTCACGCTCGGGGTGCGCCGCGATGACGGGGCAGGCCACGGCGGCCGCGATATCCGCCTCGCCGCAGGCGCCGATCCCCGACTGGGTCAGATCGTAAAAGACGAAATTGCCGGGCCGGATCTCGGTGATGGGCGGGGGGAAGCCCTCCATCATGCTGCAGGACGGAGTGTCGCCGACGGAAAGGCTCAAGCCGGGAAAGCCCGCCTTTGCGAGCGCATCGACAGCCGACGAAAGAGCCGTGATCGAGGCGGCGGCGATCTCCCGGACCCTGCCGGGGCTGCTCGCCGCGTAGGTCTGCCCGTCATGGCAGAGGAGACCCCGCAGCTGATGGCGGTCCCCGCGACGAACGATCCGGGCCACCTCGACGATGGCCTCGTGCCGGTCCGCCGGAAGCCCGGTGCGGTGATAACCGGCATCGACCTCGATCCATATGTTCAGCGGGTGGGCGGCCCCTTCGAGAAGGGCCTGGGCGGTTCGGCCCGACTCCACGATGACATGGACGGTCCCGGCCGAGGCCAGCTCATCGATTTCGGGGATCTGATGGACGTTTACGGGGACGCTGATCAGAACGTCCGTCCAGCCCGCGCCCAGGAAATAGGCGGCCATATCGACCGAGGAGACCGTGACGGCCCGGACCCCGAATTCCCTAAGCCAGCCGGCGATGGCGGCCGACTGGTGAGTCTTGACATGAGGGCGCAAGATGATCCCGCTGCGGCGGGCCCTTTCGGCCATGCGCCCGGCGTTTCGCCGGACCTTGGCTCGGTCAATGACGAAGACCGGCCTCTTGAGCTTCGTGAGATCCATCGATGGCCTCCCGATCCGTCAGGCGAACAATTCCAGGGCCCGTCCAACGCCGCGCCGGCGGGCCTCCTCGTAGGCGACGATCGCTCCGGCCGCGTCCTGGAGCGCCGTCCCGGTCGCGTCGTACACGATCGTCTCGGCGTCGGATTCCCGGCCCGGCTTCAGGCCGGCGATGATGTCGCCGATCTCCGCATGGACATCGGTCCGGCTCATCATGCCTTCCGCGATGGCGTGATGGAGCTCGCCGGCCGCCGCGCATTGGTCGAGGATGTCCACGACGACCTTGGCTCCCGCCAGAACGCGAGCCTCAAGCTCCTGCTTGTCCGGGCTGTCCGCGCCGACAGCGGCGACGGTCGTGCCGGGCCGGATGTCTCCCTTCGCCAGAAGGGGGACCCGCGACGGGGTGCAGGTGACGATCACGCGCGACCGGGAGGCTGCTTCCGCCGGCCTTTCCGCGACATGCACGGGCAGGCTCAGGTCCCCGGCCGCCGCCGCGGCGAAAGCCCGGGCGGCCGACGGGTCCGCGTCGTAGGCCCAGATCTCCGCGAGGGGAAGAACCTCGCGGAGATAGCGGGCGTGCGTCCGCCCCTGGCTGCCGCAGCCGAGGATGGCCGCGGTGCCGGCTCCTGCGGGCGCCAGCCGCCGGAGGGCGGCGGCCGTGCCCGCCGCCGTGCGGTGACGGGTTAAAACCGTGGATTCGAGGATCGCCAGGGGATAGCCCGACTCGCCGTCGAAAAGCAGTATCGCGCCGAGGATGTTCGGCAGGCCGCGGCTCTCCCGATTGCCGAAACAGCTGCCGTTGGCTTTCAAGCCATAGTAGAGCCGGTCGTCCCAGACGAGCCCGCCGGCCTTGACGTGGAACTCGAGGGCGCCGGGCGTTGTGCCGTGGATCATGGCGTTGCCGAAAGAGCCGCCGGCCGACCGGGCGCGGAAGGCCTTTTCGACGGCGTCGATCAGCCGCGAGGGATCCATCAGCGGTTCGAGGTCGGCCCTCGTCAGAAGCAGCGTTTTCGGGGTTCCGTTCATGTTCTTCTCTCCGCGCCGTTCCCGCGCCGCGGCCGGCTTCCCTCCGCGGGCGGGCCCGGATCAAGCCGTCAGGCCGGCCACGAGGAAGAGGCCCACGGCGATCGATGCGGCGATCAGCGCGTAGGGGATCTGGGTCCGGGTGTGGGCGACCACATCGATCCGGGCGGCCATGCCTGTAACGATGCTGGTATCCGAGATCGGCGAGCAGTTGTCGCCGAAAACGCCGCCGCTGACGCAAGCCGCGAACATCAGCGGCAGCGGCAGTCCGGCCGACAGGGCCATCGGGACGCCGATGGGGACCATGATGGCGAAGGTCCCATAGGATGTGCCGGTGGCGAAGGAGATAATGCAGCTCAAAGCGAAAATAACGGCCGGGAGGATGGCGGTCGGAAGGTGCTCCCGGGCGAGCCCGGCCAGGAACGCCCCGGTGCCCAGCGTTTTGCAGAGATCGCCAAGGGACAGGGCCAGGACCAGCAGAAGCCCGACAGGCAGAAGCTCGGCCACGCCGCGGAACAGGATGTCCAGCATCGCCTGGGGCGAGAAGGTCCTCTTGGACAGGAGGAGGGCCGCCAGAGCGAGGATCGCCGCTATGACGCCGTAAAGGATGGACGCCGAACCCGAGCCGCGGCTGATCTGCCCGTGTCCCGTCACATAGAGGCTCAAAACGACCGTTCCCAGGAGGACGACGATCGGAAGGACGAGGGTCAGGGCCCGGGGCGGCGCCGCCGCGGTATTGGAGGCCGGGCCGTCGGCGCGGGCCTCGGCCCGATCGACCGCGGGGCCCGCGGCCGTTCGGCGCTCGGCGGCTTTCATCGGTCCTATGGTCAGGCCCGTGGCCATGACCACGGCGACCAGCGCGAGGCTGGCCAGGCAATAGAAGTTCATGGGAATGCTGGCCCCGATGATCTTCAGGGGCTGCTCGACGCCCTGGGTCTGAAGAAGGCTCATATAGAAAGCGCCCCAGCCGTTAAAGATGACGAGCGCGACCGTGTTGATGCTGATCGTGTGGATGAAATAGCCGAGCCGCTCACGAGAGATGCCGAGACGGTCATAGAGAGGGCGCATGGTCGAGCCGTTGACCAGGATATTCGAATAATTCTCGATGATGATGCTGACGCCGATCAGGAAGGTCATGCCGAAGACCGGACCGCGGCCGGATAGCCGGCGCCGTTCGGCCCAGGCGATGAATCCCTCGAAGCCGCGGGATTCCCGAATGAGAGCCAGAAGGCCGCCGATGAGAAGGCTGAAAACAATGATCTCGAGATTGCCGGGAGCGCGCGTGACGCGGAGAGCCAGCTCGATCGCGGCGACAAAGCCGGCCAGGGGGTTGCCGTGCGCGATGACGAGCTGGCCCAGGAAGATGCCGAGGATAAGGGACGGCACCAGCTGTTTTTTCCAGAACGCCAGGGCGATCGCCGCGAGGGGAGGCAGGAGAGAGAGAATGCCGAGCTCGTGGCTCATGAAGCCTCCCTAAGGACGGATTCAGCTGAAGAGGCCGATCAGGCCTCCGGTATGCCAGAATAGGACATTTTGGCCGGGAAGGAAACGCCCTTGACGGCAGGCGTCGATCAGGGCCGCCCCGACCTTGCTGGTATAGACCGGGTCGAGCAGGATGCCTTCGGTCCGGGCGAACAATCGGGCCGCTTCTTCCGAAGCGGGGGAGGGGATGCCGTAGCCCTCGCCGATATGGGCATCGTCGATCTCGATGTCTTCCTCGTTCAACCCGGCGCCGCCTATCTTGTCGAGCATCTGACCGCCGACGCGCATGACGACCTTGCGGATGTCGGCGGCGGGATCGTCCGGGCTGACGCCGATGATCCGCAGGTCGGATCGGCCGAACAGGCGCTTGCCGACCTCGAGGCCGGCCTGGGTCCCGCCCGATGAGGATCCGACCATGATGGCGTCGAAACGTATCCCCAGGGCCTTCTCCTGCTCGATGATCTCGTCCATGCCGGCCGTCAGCCCAAAGGACCCGACGGCGTCGGAGGCGCCGAGCGGGATCCTGGCGACGATCTCCCCTTGCCGTTCGAGGTCTTTGGCCAATTCCTCCATGGCCGGCAACCGATCCTGCCGTGAAGCCACGGGGATGATCTCGATGCCCAGCGCTTTCGTGATGAGATGGTTGCCTGTGGGCCGCGCGGTCAGGTCGCCGTTGAGAACGAGGTAGCATTTCAGGCCGAGGCGGCGGGCTACCATGGCCGTGATGCGGGCGTGGTTGGATTGGACGGAGCCCACGGTGATGACGGCCGTCGCCTTACCGCGCAAGACCTCGGCCATGGAGTATTCGAGCTTGCGGGCCTTGTTTCCGCCGACGAGGTAAGTCGAATAGTCATCCCTCTTGATGTAAAGACGGGCCGCCCCGAGCTCAGCCCCCAGCCGGGTCAACGGCTCGACGGGAGTCGCGGAGCCGAGCAGGCCGAGCTTGGGGATTTCCCGGAAGTGCCGGATGGGCGAGCTGACATTAGACAAACTCATCTCCATAATGAATAGATATTATAATGATATATTCTTATATATCTATTAATATATGTCAATCGATTTTTGTGTGAGACGAAAGAAGGGTGGTTCCGTTCAGCGCTCCCGCGAAAACGCCATTCTCGACGCTGACCTTGCCGTTGACGATGACAAACAGGATGCCTTCGCTCGATTGATGCGGTTCCACGAACGTCGCCCGGTCCCGGACAGCGGCTGGATCGAACACGACCAGATCCGCCTTGGCCCCGACGCGGATGAGCCCCCGGTCTGCCAGGCGGAGCGCCTGCGCCGGGAGAGAGGTCATCTTTCGGACGGCCTCCTCGAGAGGGAACAACCCGGCCTCCCGCGAATAAGCGCCGAGGACCCGCGGGAATGTCCCATAGTTGCGGGGATGAACCAGCTCGGCCGTTCCCGCCGGGATGGATTCCCCATCCGAGGAGATCATCGACCAGGGCTGGCGCAGGCCGGTGCGAACGTCCCCTTCCGCCATCGCGCTGAGCGAGATGAGCAGGCCGCGCTTTTCGCGCACATAGAGGTCTGCGGCGATATCGAACTCCGGGCGCTTCAGCTCCGCGGCCAGATCGCGGAACATGCGCCCGACGAACTGCGGCTCGGTGCGGCTGGCCATGATCGTGAAGTTGTCCCAACCGCCTTTGGCCACCCAGTTGACCTTGTCCGCGGCCCCTTCGGACGTCAGCCTGCGGATCCTGGCGCGGCCTTCGGGATCGGCGAGGACGCGGGCCAGCTCCACGGCATAACGCTCGTCGAGGGCCGGGCGTTCAGAGGGAGAAAGGCCGGCGGATGCCAGCTGCCGCTCCAGGCCGGCCAGCGGCTCGAGATCGGGGGGAACGTTAAAGATGGTTTCAAGCGTGGTCGTTGCGGACTTGTCATAGGGATAGATATCGGCCGTGGCCTCGAGGCCCCGGTCCCGGGCCGCCGAGATCAGTCGCACCGCTTCTTCCAACCGGCCCCAGTTCGGGCGTCCTGAAGACTTCAGGTGAGAGATATTGACCCTGAGGCCGGCCAGGTCGCCGATACGGAGGGCCTCCTCGACGGCCGGGATCAGGTTCTCCTCCTCGCTGCGCAAATGCGAAGCGTAGAGGCCGCCCGCGGCGGCCGCAACCTTGGCCAACTCGACGATCTCCCCGGTTTCCGTGTAACGGCCGGGGACGTACTGGAGCCCGGTGCTGACACCGAAAGCGCCTTCCTTCATGGCCCGGGCCACGGCCGCTTTCATCCGTTCCATCTCGGCCGCGGAGGGGGCCCGCCGGGCTTCGCCCATCGCCTCTTCGCGGACAGTGCCCAGACCGAGGAGGATGCAGGCGTTGGTGCCCATGCCGGCCTCGTCCCATCGGGCCGCCGTTGAGGCGATCGAAAACGGGCCGTATCCGCAGTTCCCCGTGACCACGGTCGTGACGCCCTGGGTGAGGTAGTTGACGTTGGTCTTCGTCTCGGGCCGGCCGAACCCGGAATCGCAGTGCGTATGCATATCGATGAACCCGGGCGAGACGATGCGTCCTTCGGCCCGGATGGCCCGGATCGCCGGCCGGCCCTTTAAGTCGCCTACGGCGGCGATCGTATCCCCCTGGATCCCGACGTCGCCGAGGTACCGGGGATGGCCGCTGCCGTCGATGACATAAGCGCCCTGGATGACCAGGTCCAAGGCGGCCTCGGGCCGCGCCGGGGCCTGTTTCGAGCAGGCCGTGAAGGACAATGAGATGACGCAGGCCGCAACTGTCAAGCGAAACGTCTTGTTCATGGGCCCTCTTATTTGATGATCATGGAGTTGATTTTCCTTTATATGCCTATAACTATATAGTATAGTATCTAAGAATTCAACGAATCCGGCGCGGAGGGCACATGGACAAAAAACGATTCCGGAGGGTCCTTTTGTTCGGCGTCGTCGCGGGCCTGATCGCCCTGAGCCCGGCCGTCGCGCGACCCGCGCCGGCCGACAAGGCCGTCGCCAAGTCGCTCCAAGCTTTCCGGGATTACTATAAAAAGGGATTGGTCGAGACAGGGATCGTCGGCAGCTCGTTCGTCCTGATCCACGACGGCGAAACCATCGCGACGGAGCATTTCGGCTACGCCGACAAGGACGCCGCGCGGCCTGCCGGCGATCACACCATCTATCATTGGGCCTCGATCACGAAAACCCTGACGGGCATCGCCATCATGCAGCTGCGCGACCGCGGCTTGCTGACCCTGGACGACCCCGTGACCCGCTACATCCCCGAGCTCCGCCAGGTCCGCAATCCTTTCGGCGGCATGGACGAGATCACCATCCGGCAGTTGATGACGCACAGCGCCGGATTCCGGAGCGCGACCTGGCCATGGAAGGACAAGCCCTGGCAGCCTTGGGAGCCCCTGAAGTGGGAACAGCTCGCGGCCATGTTCCCTTATACCGAGATCGAGTTCCGGCCGGGCAGCCGCTGGAGCTACTCCAATCCCGGCATCATCTTCCTGGGCCGGATCATCGAGATCCTCACCACGGACGATTACGAGGTCTATGTCGACAAGAATATCCTGAAGCCGCTGCAAATGTTCGATAGCTACTTCGATACGACGCCGCCTCATTTGCTCAAAGACCGGGCCCACAGCTATTATGTCAAAGGAGCCGAGGTGACCGCCGCGCCATTCGATGTGAACACCGGGATCACGGTTTCCAACGGGGGATTGAACGCGCCGATCATCGACTTCGCCAAGTACTTGAAATTCCTGATGGGCGACCCCAAAAAGCAGGCTCTCTATGATGTCGTCCTTAAGCGGTCCTCCCTCGAAGAGATGTTCCGACCCGTCCTCCGTATCGCGGCGGAAGGGGAGTCCGCTTCGCCGGACGCGCCGGTCGATGAGCGCCAAGGGCTGCTATTCTTTCTCGAAGACCATTTCGGGGCGCGCTATGTCTGCCACAGCGGAGGGCAGAACGCCTTCGCCACCCATTTCTACTATCACCCCGAGACGCGGACGGCCTATGCCATCGCCTTCAACACGTATGCCGAGCCGGCCGGCGGCGCGACCAGCTCCGCTCCGAAAGGCACCACGGGGGCCCTGGACCGGGCCATCAGGGATCATCTTTTCCAGAATGTCTTCCCGCTCTTCGGCCGGGCAAAATAGGGAGGCGCGACCGGGGATCCATGCCGCTCCGGTGCGCGTCACCGGCTTTCTCCCCCTTCGTTCAGGCCTTGGACCTCAGCTCCCGGAAAATGGCGTATAGGACGTCGGGAGCAAGCTCTTCGGCCCGGGCCGTGCGCGGCAGTCCGAGCGCGGCGTAGCCGGCCTCGAGCGCGGCAGGGGCGGCCCGCCGGGCGAGGTTCTTCCAGAGCATCTTGCGGCGCTCGGCGAACGCGGCCCGGAGGAAGAGCCGGAAAGGCTCGTCGGCGGCGCCGGCCAGGAGGGGAGCGGCCCGGCGCTTCAGGACGAGCAGGGCCGATTGGACCTTCGGCGGCGGCGAGAACGAGCCCGGAGCCACGAGGAAGGCGATCCGGGCCTCGAACTCGTTCCGCAGCAGGATGCCGAGCGGGGCGTAATCCTTCGTGCCCGGCCCGGCGACGACCCGCTCGGCCACCTCCTTCTGGACGAGGAACGTTGCGTCCGAGAGGGCCCGGCGCTCATCCAGGACCTTGAAAAGGAGGGGGGAGGAGATCGAATAGGGGATGTTCCCGGCCAGGCGCAGGGCCGGGACGCCGGCCCGGCCGAGGATCGCCCGGAGATCGAGCGCCAGGATGTCCCCCTGGACGATCTCGACGTTGGCCGGCATGGCCTGCCGCAGCCCGGGCACGAGCCGCTCGTCCTTTTCCACGGCGACGACCCGCCCGGCCTGCCGGGCCAGCTCGGCGGTCAGGACGCCCCGGCCGGCGCCGGCCTCGACGATGACGTCCTCGGGCCGGGGGGCGACGGCGGACACGATCTTGCGCAACACCCCCGGATTGGCCAGGAAGTGCTGCCCCAGGGCATGCCGTCGCGATTTGTACATGGACCGGGCCAATTCTAGCCTTTTTCGAGCCAAAGGGACAATCCCGCGCCCCCGGCCCCCCTTAAGGGTTTGACAAGCGCCCCCCGGATTGCCTACAGTATCTAGGCCATGTGTCCGATGTCCGATAAAAAGGTCCTGGTCGTCGACTACGACCCGGCCAGCCTGGACGGTATCGCCAAGCTGCTGAAAGAGAAGAAGATTCGCGTGATCACGGCGACCGACGGCAAGGCCGGCTACGAGGCCTTTGCGGCCGAGAAGCCCGACCTGGTCGTCCTCGAGGCCATGTTGCCCAAGTTCCACGGCTTCGACCTCTGCCAGAAGATCTTCAGCGAGACCGAGGGCCGCGTGCCGGTGATCATCGTCACCGGGCTCTATAAGGGACCCAAGTACCGCCGGGAGGCGACCAACGGCATGGGCGCGGCGGAGTATTTCGAAAAGCCCCTGGACGCCGCCGCCTTCGGCGCGGCCGTCCGGCGCCTCCTCCACGACGAGGACGACATCGACGAGGAGCTGCCCGACTCGAACGCCGTCATCGAGGCCCTGAAGAGCCGTCGCCGCGGTCCGGCCAAGCCCGCCGCCAAAGGACACCAAACATGACCAGTCTCTGGACCCGTTGCAACAACTGCCAGCGGATCCTCTACAAGCAGGACATCCTCGACAACCAGGCCGTCTGCCCGGCCTGCAGCTTCCACTTCCGGCTTTCGGCCGAGGAGCGCCTGCAGATGCTCTTCGACGAGGGCGCCTACGAGGTCCTCGACGCCAACCTCCACTCCCTCGACGCCCTCCGTTTCGTCGACGTCAAGCCCTACGCCGTCAGGATCACCGAATACGAGCGCAAGACCGGCCTGGCCGAGGCTGTCGTCACGGGCCGGGGCACGATCGGCGGCATCCCCGTCTACATCCTGGCCATGGAGTTCGGCTTCCTCGGCGGCAGCGTGGCCTCCGTCGTCGGCGAGAAGATCGCCCGGGCTTGCGAGCGGGCCCTGGAGGACCGCCGGCCGGTCGTCGTCGTGTCCTGCTCCGGCGGCATGCGCATGCAGGAGGGCATGCTCTCGCTCATGCAGATGGCCAAAACCAGCGCGGCCATCGCCAGGCTGGGCGAGGCCCGCATCCCCTTCATCTCCGTCCTGGCCGATCCGACGACGGGCGGCACGACGGCCAGCTTCGCCATGCTCGGCGACATCAACGTGGCCGAGCCCCAGGCCCTGATCGGATTCGCCGGGCCGCGGGTCATCGAGCAGACGATCAAGGAGAAGCTGCCCAAAGGCTTCCAGCGCTCCGAGTTCCTGCTCGGCCACGGCATGCTCGACGACGTCGTCGAACGCAAGGCCCTCAAGCCCTACCTCGTCCGGGCCCTACGCCTGTTCCTCAACAAGCCCCAATGACGCCCGCGGAGTGCCGGGACTATCTCGGCCGGCTGCAGCACTTCGGCATCAAGCTCGGCCTCGAGAACATCGCCACGCTCTGCGCCGCCCTGGGCAATCCCCAGAACCAGTTCCTGTCCCTCCACGTCGCCGGGACGAACGGCAAGGGCTCGGTCTCGGCCATGCTGGCGGAGATCATGCGCCGCCACGGGCTCCGGACCGGGCTCTACACCTCGCCGCACCTCGTCCGCGTCGAGGAGCGCATCCGCGTCGACGGCCGGATGATCCCGCCGCGGCGCTTCCGCGATCGGCTGAGCGGCCTCAAGACCGTGATCGACCGCCTAATGGCCGAAGGCCGGCTCGTCTACCACCCGACCTACTTCGAGGTCGTGACCGCCCTAGCCTTCCTTGAGTTCGCCGAGCGCCGGGTCGACGCGGCCGTCCTCGAGGTGGGGATGGGAGGGCGGTTCGACGCCACCAACATCGTCCGGCCCCTCGTCTCGGTGATCACGACGATCGCCAGGGACCACGAGAAGCACCTCGGCTCGACCTTGCGGCAGATCGCCTTCGAAAAGGCGGGCATCATCAAGCCCGGCGTCCCGGTCGTCTGCGGCGTCCGGGGCGGTGAGGCCCTCCGGGAGATCAGGCGGGTCGCCCGCGAGCGCGGGTCGGCCGTCACCGAGGTCTTCGGCCCCGGCCGGACGCTCGAGGCGCGGCAGGTCAGCGGCGGCTACCGGTTCTCCTACGAGGGGGAAAGGGGCCGCTACGAGTTCTCGCCCGGGCTGGCCGGACGGCACCAAGGCGCCAACGCGGCCGCGGCCATCGCCGCCGCCGAGGTCCTCTCCCGGATCTGGCGGCCGCTCGACAAGGCGAAGATCCTCGAGGCCGTCCGCGAGACCCGCTGGGAAGGGCGCCTGGAAACGGTCCGGCGGCGGCCGCCGGTCCTTCTCGACGGCGCCCATAACCCCGAGGGCGTGACGGCCCTCGTTTCCCACATCCGGGAGGTCATCGGCCGGCCGGTCGTCCTCGTCTTCGCGGCCATGAAGGACAAGGACCTGCGGACCATGACCCGCCTTCTCTTCCCGGCCGCCTCGACGATCGTCCTGACCCGCGTCCCCTACAAGCGCTCGGCCGACCCCGAGGCGCTGCTGGCCGCCGCCCCGCCTTTCAAGGGCCCGATCTTCCTCGAGCCCGACACCCGCAAGGCGGTCGAGCTGGCCCTGTCGATCAGCGGGACGCGCTCCCCGGCCCCCGTCGTCATCGCCGGCTCACTCTTCCTCGTCGGCGAGGTCAAGCGGCTGAAGCTGTTTTAGGTCGCCGGCCTATCTCGGCCGGGCCTTCCAGGCAGATCGGGCAACCGTATTTAAAGCACCCGCACAAAGCACTCTCAGCGGCGGAATTCTTCGACAATAGGGATTTCGAACCGTTGCCCCTTTGGGTCGAGAAGGGATATCCCGGCGAGGTTTTCCCCGTCGTATCTCAGTCGGATCTCTGGACCCTCGCTTTTATACCAAAAGACCCAATTCATGACCGACTCAGAGAAATTCGCGGAAAAATGGGAAGCGGCCCTCTTGGCGACGATGTATTCCCAGGCCTCCTTCGGATGGCCGGTCGAAACCCAAGCGAGAGGATCGATATAGACCTTGTCATGGAAATTCACGATCCCGCTCCTGGATGCAAGAGAAGCCGCGGCAGAAGGGAATTGACGAACGAATTGCGCGTATTCCTCCCTGGCCAGTTCGGCTTCCCACGAGCTGATGCTCCTTTTCTTGAGAAGGCGCCCGCTCTTGTCAAAAACGACCAGCTGGATCGGGTTGTCCACCCGGATATTGGACAAACCAACGATATATTCCGAATCGTCGCTTATCCAAAGGAACGTGAGAGCCGGAGAGGGCTTATTGAATAAGGCTCGGCCGGCCTTTTGGCTAATGCACTCAACGTAAGCATAAGTATTTTCCGGCTGGAACGGTCCCAGCCTGGAACTCATGATTTTTCTCCTCCGCTCTCTATCGGAAGACCAGTCATGATGGTGGAAGACGCGGATGTCCTTGTTCTCTATTAAAATGTTCTTTGCCTGGTTATACTCTATGAAATCCGCACGCCCCGCAGGGCCGGCTAATAGGACGCCGACAAAAAGCAGGATGAGTCCGGGACCGCCGTTCTTTTGCCGAGCTGATGAGGCAATTTTGGGTCGCGAAGTCTTTCTCATGGGGACTCCTTGGCGATCCAATAATTCAAACATAACGGACAGCCTATTCCAGAAGAGGCAGGCCCCCGGTAGACTTGCCGCCTTTGCGTCGGAGATCTATCGCTAGTTTGCGCCAAAGCTCTTTAATAATTCGTAAGCCTGAGCCGAAGATCGTTTCTGCCTGGCTATCGCTAGGGCCGTCATGCCTTTTGCGTCTTTCTGGTTCAGGTCCGCTCCCCGCTCGACGAGTATCTTGATTACCGCCGTCCGATTCCGGTCCGCCGCGTGCATCAGGGCCGTCCATCCCCTGAAATCCCGGGTGTTGACCTGAGCTTCCCGGCCGAGGAGCGATTCGATCACCCGCGGGGCGTCTTCGCGCGCGGCGATAATGAGAGGGGTCTTCCCCTTAAAATCCTGCGCATTGACTTTCGCCCCCTTGGCCAATAGCAGCCTTATCGTCGACTCCAATTCCTCCATTCTGAAGCTCTGTTCGAATTTGCCCGGAATCCCGCGGCAGGCATAATGCAAGGGGGTTTCCAGAAAAAGATCCGCGTCATTCACCGCGGCGCCGTTATCGATCAAATACCCGGCTTGCCAGAGCAGCCCCTCTCGGCAGGCCTCCATAAGAGGACTCATGCCGGTCACGCGCTCAATGGTCGGATCGCCGCCGTGCTCGACCAGGTACCGAAGGATATAGCGGCTTTCTATCGTTCTTCCGAGCGCATAGAAGATCGCCGTGCCTCCGCTATCGTCCTTTCCGTTAATGGGGAGGCCTTTCTCGAAGAAGTACTGGACAGCCGCCAAGCGGCCGCTCCACGCGGCCACCGAGAGCATGGACCTTCCCATATCGTCCCGTATCTTGGGATTCGCGCCGCGGCAAATCAGATAGTCCGCCACGTCGAGATGGTCATTCACGACAGCCTCGATCAGGGCGGTAGCCCGATCATATTTCCGGACCGCATCGACCGCAGCTCCCTTCTTAACGAGCACCTCGATCACAGGCAGGCACCCGTGTTTCGCCGCGACCATAAGGGGGATGTCGCCCTGAGGTCCTGGCTTCTCGACCTCGGCTCCTCTGTCAACGAGAAGGCGGGCCATATCCAGGCTGCAATTTGAAGCTGCCCAAAGAAGAGGGCTGAAGCCGCTCTCTCCTGAGATTTCATCGTAGTCAGCCAGTACATTGATCTCCGCTTTTTTGTCTATAAGCGCCTGGGCGATCTCGACGCGATCATATCTTGCGGCGGCTATCAGGGGCGTGTAGTTGAACTCGCCGCGAATGTTGACGTCGACTCCGCTGTCGAGAAAGGCACGGACGCTGTCGATGTCGCCCTTCTTCACGGCGTCGAAAATCGTTCCCGTCCCCTGGCCGGGAGATTGGCCTGGAGAAATCGACCAAGCGGCCAACAATAACAGCGGAATCGAAGCGGCGATCCTGTTCATCGCGCTCATCTTTCCCCGCCTTATTGGTTTCCGGGAGAGCATGTTTGCATCGTCGGTCACGACGCGGGTCGAGCCGATCTGGTCCTGGGTGTAGTAGAAGTATTGGGACGTGGCCGGGACGTATTCCGCGACGAGCCGGCTGCTCATGTAGATGTAGCCCCTGAGGCAGTTTCCGTAGATATCGTATTCCGCCAAGAGGCGGCCGTCAAAGGTGTAGATATATAAACTTCCCGTCCTGGGGGCGGACATCGTCGCCATCGCCGCAGCCGATCCGGCGGCCTCCCCGGATGAGGAGGCGAGCGAGCCGGCTTGGTTTGCCTGGGCGGGCTGATGGAGCCGTTCGCGCCCCGGACCCGGCGTGATTCACGGGAGCAGGGTAAGCCCCCGGATGGAAGCGAAATGGGACGTGTTTCCGGTCAAGAGGGGCAGGCCGTTCGCCAGACAGATCGCGGCGATGAGGATGTCCTGGTTGCCGACGGTCACGCCTTCCGCTTTGAGCTCCGTATAGACCCGGCCCGCGTGAGCGGCCGCCAGCATGTCGAGCGGCAAGACCGGAACATGGGCGAAGAATGATTCGAGCTGCTTGAGCCTCCTGGCCCCCCGCACCCCCGCGTAGAGCTCGAAGACCGTGACGGCCGCGACGCCCAGGCGGCCTTCCTTCAGCAACTCCGCCGCGGCTTGGGCGCGCGGCGGGGTGTCGGTGAAGAAATCGATGACGACGTCGGTGTCCGCGATCACTAGGCGGGCCAATTTTTCCGCATCTCCTCGAGCTTCTTCCGGGTCTCGGCGGCTTCCTCGGCGCCCCAGCTTCCCCTCATCCTCCCCACGACGCTCCAGGCCCCTTCTTCCTTCTCATGATCGAGGAGATAATGCTTGACCGCCTCCTCCATGATCCGGGAATAGCCCCTCTGACCCTTTTTCACCGCCAGCGCATGGAGCGCGGCGATAAGATCGTCCGACAATTCGATCGTCGTTCTCATTGGGGAAGCCTCATCTTTTGACCCTTCGAAAAGCATTATAATATTCAAATGCATATTGGTCAATAAAAAAAGATCTACTGCCGAACCGAGTTTGCTGGCTGCCACCATCCGCATCATGAACCGCCCATTAGAACTCGTTGCCGGCCCGGTCCGTCGCCACCCGGGTCGAGTTGATCCGGCCCTGGGTGCAGTAGAGGAGGCGGGAGCCGACATGATCGTACTCGGCGATGCGACGGTCGCCCATAGATGCAATAGTTGCCCGAGGGCTAATTGAAGTCCGGTCCGCTTCGTGATATATTTGATTTTCTCATTCCGCCTCGGAAAGTCGCCGGATGCTAGAACTCGACGCAAGCGCCTTGGTGGTCTTCGCCATCGTCTGGGTGGTAGTCCTCATTCTCAGCAAGATCTTCTTCAAGCCCATCCTGCGCATCCTCGACGAGCGGGCCGAGCGCATCGCCAAGGACAAGGCGGCCGCCGAGAGCGCCCGCCAGGCCGCCGCGGCCGATCTGAAGCGGATCGAGGATGGCCTCAAGGAGGCCCGGGCCGCAGCCGAGTCCATCCGGACCGCCGCCGAGGCCGAGGCCCTCAAGGACAAGGGCCGCCTGGTCCGCGAGGTCCAGGCCGAGGGCCGGGCCGAGGTCGAGAAGGCCAAGGCCGAGCTCCGCCGGGAAATGGACCAGCTCAAGCGGGAGCTCGACCAGCGGACCGAGGAGATCGCCGAGACCATCGAAAAAAGGATACTGGACGAATGAGCGCCGGGGGTTCGGCGACCATGGATTTCCTGGGCAAGGTCGTCAACTTCCTGCTCCTCTTCGGCCCCCTGATCTATTTCGCGCGCAAGCCGGTCAAGGCCCTGCTGGCCAAGCGGACGGCCGACGTCGGCCAGACCATCCACGCCGCCGCGGCCGGCCGGAGCGAGGCCGAAGCCGAGGCCGAGGAGTCCCGGGCCAAGATGGCCGGGCTCGACGGCGAGGTCCGCGCCCTGAAGGCCGCGGCCGAGGAAGAGGGGAAGCGTGAGGCCGAGCGCATCTCCCGGGCCGCCGCCGACGAGGCCGAGCGCCTCAAGCGGATCACCCGCCAGGAGCTCGACGAGCAGGCCCGCCGCGGCCTCGGCGAGCTCAAGTCCTACGCCGCCGCCCGGGCCGCCGCGATCGCCCGCGAGCGCATCCGCCGCCGCCTGACCCCGGAAGCCCACGCCGCCCTGATCGACAAATCCATCGACAAGCTGTCCAAGATCCATGAAGAACGTCGTCCTCGTTCGTAGGTACGCCGACGGCCTGGCCCGGGCCCTCAAAGACGACCGGGAATACGCCGCCGTCGGGGAGGATATCCGCGCCTTCCTCGAGCTCTTCCGGTCGCGCGACGACCTGAGGCTGGCCGTGGTCAGCCCCTTCGTCAACGCCCGCAAGCGCGGCGCCGTCCTCGACAAGGTCCTGGCCGAGTGCGGCACCGGCCCCAAGGCCGGCCGCTTCCTCAAGCTTCTCCAGGACCATAAGCGCCTCGGGCTCCTGCAGGAGATCGTCGACGCCCTGCCGGCCGCCTGGGCCGACAGGCAGGGCTTCATCACCTACGAGGTCGCCTCGGCCGTCCCCTTGAGCGCCGCCCAGCGGGACCGGCTGGCCCGGACCCTCGAGGCCGCCGAAGGCCGGCCCGTGCGCCTCGTCTTCCAGGCCGATCCGAAGCTCCTCGGCGGCCTGGCCGTGCGCAAGGGCCACATCGTCTACGACGTCTCGGTCGAGGGCGAGCTGGCCTCCATCATCGAACGACTCGGGAACGCATCATAGAGGTTGTCATGAGCATCAAGGCCGACGAGATCACCAAGATCATCCAGCAGCAGATCGAGGGCTTCGACCAGGACGTCGATATCCGCGAGGTCGGCACGGTCACCTCGGTCGGCGACGGCATCGCCCGCGTCTACGGGCTCGACCGGGTCATGTCCAACGAGCTCCTGGAGTTCCCCAACGGCGTCTACGGCCTGGCCTTGAACCTCGAGGAGGACAACGTCGGCGCGGTCCTGCTCGGCCAGAGCCACCTCATCCGCGAGGGCGACATCGTCAAGCGGACGCGGCGGATCATGCAGGTGCCCGCCGGCCCGGCCATGATCGGGCGGGTCGTCGACCCTCTCGGCCAGCCGCTGGACGGCAAGGGCCCCATCATCACCGACACCCACATGTTCGTCGAGCGCCTGGCCCCGGGCGTCGTCGACCGCCAGCCCGTCCGCGAGCCCCTCCAGACGGGCATCAAAGCCATCGACGCCATGATCCCGATCGGCCGCGGCCAGCGCGAGCTGATCATCGGCGACCGCCAGACCGGCAAGACCATCATCGTCATCGACACCATCCTCAACCTCAAGAACTCCGACGTCGTCTGCATCTACGTCGCCATCGGCCAGAAGAACTCGACCGTCGCCCAGACGATCAAGACGCTCGAGGACTTCGGGGCCATGGACTACACCATCGTCGTGGCCGCCTCGGCCAGCGACCCCTCGCCGCTGCAGTACCTGGCCCCCTACAGCGGCTGCGCCATCGGCGAGTACTTCCGGGACAACAAGCGCCACGCCCTGGTCATCTACGACGACCTGTCCAAGCACGCCGCGGCCTACCGCGAGATCTCGCTGCTGCTGCGCCGCCCGCCGGGCCGCGAGGCCTACCCCGGCGACGTCTTCTACCTCCACTCCCGGCTCCTCGAGCGGGCGGCCAAGCTCAACGACGAGCTGGGCGGCGGATCGCTGACGGCCCTGCCCCTGATCGAGACCCAGGCCGGCGACGTCTCCGGCTACATCCCGACCAACGTCATCTCCATTACCGACGGCCAGATCTACCTCCAGCCCGACCTCTTCAACGCCGGCGTCCGGCCGGCCATCAACGTCGGCATCTCGGTCTCGCGCGTCGGCGGCCACGCCCAGATCAAGGCCATGAAGCAGGTCGCCGGCAAGCTCAAGCTCGACCTGGCCCAGTACCGCGAGCTGGTCACCTTCGCCCAGTTCGGGACCGAGCTCGACAAGACGAGCCAGTCCCAGCTCGACCGCGGCGTCCGGCTGACCGAGATCCTCAAGCAGGGCCAGTACACGCCGCTGCCGGTCGAGAAGCAGGTCCTCATCATCTACGCCGGCAACCGCGGCTACATCGACGACATCCCGGTGAACCAGGTCCGGAACTACGAGAAGAAGCTGTACGAGCATTTCGAGCGCGAGCACCCCGACATCCTGACCCGGATCCGCGAGAAGAAGGCCCTGGACAGCGCCCTCGACGGCGATATCGCCGCGGCCCTCAAGGCCTTCAACGCCGTGTTCAAGGAGAGCCTGAAGTAGCATGCCGACCCTGATCGATCTCCGCCGGCGGATCCAGAGCGTCCGGAACACCGAGCAGATCACGCAGGCTATGAAGACCGTCTCGACGGCCAAGCTGCGCAAGGCCCAGCGGGAGGTCCAGGAGGGCCGGCCGTTCTGGCACACCTTCCCCGAGCTGATGGACCGGCTGGCCTTCTGGGCCTCGGCCGGCGCCCATCCGCTCCTGCTCCGCCGCGAGGAGAAGAGGATCGAGGTCGTCGTCATCACCTCGGACAAGGGGCTGGCCGGGGCCTACAACTCCAACCTCCTGGCCGCGGCCGACGCCTTCATCGCCGGCAAGGCCGCGACGGCTTCGATCCGGCTTGTCCTCATCGGCAAGAAGGCGGCCGGGCATTATAAGAGATCGCCATTCCCGGCGGACCGCGTTTTCGGCGACCATACCGACAAGCTGACCCGCGACGACCTGCGCGGCCTGACCGGGGACCTGGTGCGGGCCTACACCTTCCAGGAGATCGACGCCTTGTACGTCGTCACCAACGAGTTCAAGTCCATCCTGGCGCCGCGGATCATGACCCACAAGGTCCTGCCGATCGCGCCCGCGCCCGGGCCGGAGCCCTCGGCGACCTGGCCTCCGGACTGGGAGCCGGGAGCGGAGCGGCTGGCCGCCTTCGTCCTGCCGCTCTACGTCGAGAGCCAGATCCACCACGCCTTCTACGAGTCCCAGGCGGCCGAGCAGGCGGCGCGGATGATGGCCATGGACAACGCCACCAAGAACGCCGAGGAGCTCATCGACGACCTCGTGCTTCAGCTGAACAAGATCCGCCAGGCCGGCATCACGACCGAGCTCCTGGAGATCATGACCGCCGTCGAAGCGCTCAAGCAGAAAGACTAGGGAGAAACCCATGGATCAGAAAGACGCCAAGATCGGTACCGTCGTCCAGGTCATCGGACCTGTCGTCGACGTCAAGTTCACGGGCGGCGCCCTGCCCGAGATCTACACCGCCCTCAAGGTGTCGAGCGAGGGCTTCGACTCCCCCGAACCCCTGAGCATCATCGTCGAGGTCGAGCAGCACATCGGCGAGGACCGCGTCCGCTGCGTCTCCATGCACCCGACCGAGGGCCTGTCCCGGGGCATGAAGGCCGAGAGCCTGGGCGGCCCGATCGAGGTGCCGGTCGGCGAGGGGACGCTCGGCCGGGTCATGAACGTCATCGGCGAGCCCGTCGACAAGCGGGGCCCCATCGTCACCGACAAGCGCTACCCCATCCACCGCGTGCCGCCGGCCCTCGAGGACCAGAGCACCAAGCGGGAGATGTTCGAGACCGGCATCAAGGTCATCGACCTCATCCAGCCCTTCCTCAAGGGCGGCAAGATCGGCCTGTTCGGCGGCGCCGGCGTCGGCAAGACGGTCATCATCCAGGAGCTCATCCACAACGTCGCCCTGAAGCACGGCGGCTACTCGGTCTTCGCCGGCGTCGGCGAGCGGACCCGCGAGGGCAACGACCTGTGGCTGGAGATGACGGGCTCGGGCGTCATCGGCAAGACCTCCCTCATCTACGGCCAGATGACCGAGCCGCCGGGAGCCCGCCTGCGGGTCGGCCTGACCGCCCTGTCGGTCGCCGAGTACTTCCGCGACGAGATGGGCCAGGACATCCTGCTGTTCATCGACAACATCTTCCGCTTCACCCAGGCCGGTTCCGAGGTCTCGGCCCTGCTCGGCCGGATGCCCTCGGCCGTCGGCTATCAGCCCAACCTGGCCACCGAGCTGGGCGAGCTCGAGGAGCGCATCACCTCGACCAAGAAGGGGTCGATCACGTCGGTCCAGGCCATCTACGTCCCGGCCGACGACTTCACCGACCCGGCCCCGGCCACGACCTTCGCCCACCTCGACGCCACGACCAACCTGTCCCGGGCCCTGACCGACATCGGCATCTACCCGGCCGTCGATCCGCTGGCCTCGTTCTCGCGCATCCTCGACCCGGCCATCGTCGGCGAGGAGCACTACCGGGTGGCCCGCAAGGTCAAGGAGATCCTGCAGCGCTACCGCGACCTCCAGGACATCATCGCCATCCTGGGCATCGAGGAGCTGTCGGACGAGGACAAGGTGGTCGTGGCCCGGGCGCGCAAGATCCAGCGCTTCCTGTCGCAGCCCTTCCACGTCGCCCAGGAGTTCACCGGCCGGCCCGGCAGGTACGTGCCGATCGAGGAGACCGTCCGCGGCTTCAAGGAGATCACCGAGGGCCTGCACGACGACAAGCCCGAGCAGGCCTTCTACATGGTCGGCAGCATCGACGACGTCGTCAAGCGCGCCGAGGAGCTGAGGGCCGAATGAGCGACGGGCTGCCGGCCACCCTCCACCTGAAGGTGGTCACGCCGCGGCGTCTCCTCGTCGAGGCCGACGTCGAGGCCGTCTTCCTGCCGACGCTCGAGGGCCAGATCGGGGTTTTCCCCGGTCACCGGCCCCTGTTCGTCGGCATCGGGAAGGGGCGGCTCGTCTACCGGGAGAACGGCGGAGAGGATTCCGTCATGGTCCGGGGCGGCTACGCCCAGGTCCAGCCCGAGAAGGTCGTGGTCATGACCGAGGCCGGCGAGGATGAGAGCTCAGGCGGCGCCGCGGCCTGACGGCGAGACCCTCGACGCCTTCTATCACGGGCGCATCCGCATCCTGCAGCCGAAAAAGGGCTACCGCTTCGCTGTCGACGCGCCCCTGCTGGCCGATTTTATCAGGACCGGGCCGGAGGACGAGGCGCTCGAGATCGGCACCGGCAGCGGGATCATCTCGCTCCTGTTGAGCGTCCGGCCCATCCGGAAGATAACGGCCGTCGAGATCCAGCCGGGCCTGGCCGGACTGGCCCGCCGCAACGTCGAGATGAACGGCCTCGGCGGGCGGATCGAGGTCGTCGATGCGGACCTGCGGACCTACGAGCCGGGCCGGACCTTCGACCTGGTCTTCTCCAACCCCCCCTACATCCGGCGGGCGACGGGGTTCCTGAGCGCCTCGGCCGAGAAGTCGGCGGCCAAGCACGAGATCCATGGCACGATCCGCGATTTCCTGGGACGGACCGCCGCCTGGCTGTCCCCGGACGGCCGGGCCTGCTTCGTCTACCCGGAAAGGCGGCGGCCGGACTTCCTGGCGGCGGCGGGGGAGAGCGGCCTGGCGGTCCGGCGGCTGCGGTTCGTCCACCCGAGAGCCGGCGAGCCGGCCAACCTGTTCCTCGTCGAGCTCGCCCGTTCCGGCCGGGAGCCGGCCGGCGGCCCGGAGCTCATGCCGCCGCTCATCCTCTACGGCCCCGACGGCAAGTACACGGCCGCCGCTTCGTCCGTCTTCGCCGGGCAATAAAATCGGGTTTTATTTGCGGAGAACGGGGAGGAGATCGTTGAAGGCGAAGGCGCGGGCGTAATCGATCGCCGCCCGCCCGGTCATATCCCGGATCTCCCGATCGGCGCCGGCGGCCAGGAGCAGACGGGCCGAGGCGATCTGGCCGCAGCGCGAAGCCCGGATCAGGGCCGTCGCCCCGCCGTTATCCACGGCGTCGACGCGGGCCCCGGCCCCGATGAGCATTTCCACCAGGCCGCAGTGCCCGGACCAGGCGGCGAGATGCAGCGGGGTTTCGCCGGAGTCGGCCGGCGCATCGATGGGCGCGCCGTGGTCGAGCAGGAGTCGAGCCGCCTCCCCGGAGCCGGACTGGCAGGCCACGTGCAGAGGGGTCAGGCCCTCGTCGTCCCGGACGCCGACGGAACCGCCGCCTGCGATCACGGCTTCGAGGGCGCGGATCTGGCCCCCTTCGGCGGCCGCGTGGGTCGCGGTCCGTCCCCTCCCGTCCCTGCCGTCCACGGCCGCGCCTCGGGCCAGGAGGAGCCGGATGACCTCCTCGTGGCCCCTGAGAGCGGCCAGGCCGAGAGACGTCCGGCCTTCCTTGCCGCCCCTGGCTTCGAGCGCCGCGCCCGCGGCCAGCAGGGCCTCGGCGATGGCCGCCTGGCCGCACAGCGCCGCCCAGTGGAGCGCCGCGTAGTCGAACTGGTCATTGCCGCGGACGCTTTCGGGCGACTCCCGCAGGATCTTCTGCACGACGTCGAGGCGCCCCTCGCGCGCCGCCCGGCACAAGGCCTTCGCCGGACCGTCCGCACGGGGGGGGCCGGTTTGGGCGGAGAGCCCGAGAAGCAACACGCCCGCCGCAGCGGCGCAGATGGCCGTCCGCCGTCCCGGCGAGCGGCGTGTCATCGCTCCCTCCCGGCCGGCAGCATGGCGGGCTCGTCCGCGGCCGGTATGCCGGCGAGGATGCAGGAGTAGTACTTCCGCAGCGGGCGGGGGATCGGCCGCTTCGTCATGAACAGCCGTTCGGCCAGCCAGGCGAACAGCTCGTGGGCGCCGACGGGCCGGGGCAGCCGGGCGGCCCGGATCCCCTCTATCTCCGAATAGGAGCGCCGGCAGCCGGGGTCGCCGATGTCGTCGCCGTAACGGATCCGGAAGAGCCGCCGGCCGTCGGCCGTCTGGGCCATGCAGAACTCCTCCATCAGGTCTTCCCCCTCCCTGGCGAAAGCGGCCCGTTCCCGCTCGTCGAGGACGTTCATCCACAGGTCGTGGCAGATCTCGTGGACCAGGACCGGCAGGACCCGGCGGCCCTCGTTCTCGTAGAGGGTGATCCCCTCCAGGCCGACCTCGCACCGGGAGAACAGGTCCTTTCGCAGGAAGATCGTGTCCTTGTCGCCCGGCGAATGCGAATAGCAGCCCAGGCCCTTGATGCCCTTCGGAGGGAGGGGGCCGTTGGGGCCCAGGAAGTCGTAATTGTTGTTGAGGATCTCCCGGCGGACGGCGTCATTGCGCCGGAAGAAGCCCGAATCCCACAGCCGAGCCAGGAACGGCTCGATAGTCCGGCTTCCCGGCGAGGGTTCGAGGACCATCCTCTCGTGGGCCTGCGAGGCGTCGGCCTGCCCCCAGGCCCCCGCCGGGCCGAACAGGCCGAAGGCGAGGGCGGCCGCCAGCACGGCGGCACGCCCTCCCGGCCGACTCTCTCGCCGCTCCCTCACGGGCACCCCCCATTCGCGGCTAAGCCCCCGAAAGATGGCTATGCCCTTAAATGGGCTCTTTGATGATCTTCTTGGTGATCAGAATGCGCTGTTTCCGGACCTTCCAGCTCAAGGTCTGCTTCCTGACCCGCAGGATCGAGGCCGTTTCCGCCTGGCTGCCGTTCGCCCGGACAAGCGTTTCGAAGAGGACGGCCCTTTCGAAGCGAGCCATGAAATCGTGAAGGCTCAGAACCGGGTTCTCCCCGTTGTACCTGACGAAGAAATGGTAAGCTGCCTGGTCGAACTGCCGGTTTAACGCGGCGTCCTTCAAGGATCTCCCCCCGGCGCGCAGGGCCGTCGACGCGGCCTTCTGAAGGTTTTTCATCGGATTCTCGCCCCCCTCTCGATCATCCGAGGATTCGGACCGCATGGCGATCCTCTTTCCTTGTCTATAAAATCGGACGACTGCCCCCGCCAGTCAATGGGATGGCGCATTATCGGGACACGTCTGCGCATTATTTCGCACCCCCAAACGTCTTTCGCCCGGCGCCCAGGCGCCCGGGACAAGAAAACCTATCGCTGACGCATCGGGATTCCCGCGATCCCTAAATAAGAGCCCTGCATAAAATATGCCAAGAAGCCTCTCTCCCTTCTCGCCTTATCGGGCCCCCCTACGCCGCCGGAGCGGCGAGTCAACCGGCCAATTTTCTTTACACCAATTAATACTCCGGACATCCCCATTTTGTTGTGTCTTTGCCGCGGGGTTCTTGCATGGCTGCGCCGAGACCGTCGCTTCCCCCGCCGGCCCAGCGCCGCCGCTAAAAAGCACCCCGGAACTGGGAGAAGAGGAAAAAAAGCGGAGGAAGAGACGCGTGAGATCCGCCGTCAGGACCTCAGGACAGCGCGTCCCTTCCTCCTTCCCCCCTTGGAAGCGGGCCCTGGCTCCTCGCGCTTTTTACTAAAACAGGGCTCCCTCGATCCGAAGAGCCATGGCCCCATTAGCCACACAATGGGTCGGGGGCGGCAGGGTGTCAAGCCGCTCGCGCCCCCCAAATCCCCCTGGCGTGTTTTGGCGCATCGGGTCCGGGCTGACTTCCTGTTCGGATTTCCCGGGCCGCCGCCGACGAGGCCGAGCGGGACGAGGAGCCAGACCGCCGAAAAACAGGGCTTCGCCCGCCTGTCGGGACGACAACCTCCTGTTAATTAGTCCGGGCGGAAGCGGATGCCGTTTTCCCGTTCGCCGCCGGCCGTCCGGTTAAAAGCCCCAGGGGTAGACGGTCCGTTCGACACAGTAGGTCCCCGAGACGGCTTGGCCGAGATCGACGACAAACTCGAGCGGCGGACCCGCCTCCGGCTGGTATGGCCCGACGACGGAGATCCGGACGGCTCCGGGCGCGAGGCCGGTGATCTCGTAGCTGAGGTCATAAAGGCAGTTGCAGTCGCAGAGCGAGGAGGACTCCTTCTCCTCGATCCGGACGGCCCCGTCGGATATCTCGATCGCCGCCGAGACCTCGCCCGGGCAGCAATTGAAGGCAGCGTTGACATGCTTGAGCCGCAGGACGCTCCGGCCGTCGTACTCGTACTCGAGGCATTCCCGGCCCGCCTCCGCGGCGACGGCCCGGCCGGCGGCCGCCGCGCCGCCGCTCTTGCAGTCCGACCGGGCGACCATCCGGCCCAGGGGGCCGGGACCGGACGGGGAGCTGCAACTCCCGGCCAGGACGATGAAGGCCGCCGCGCCCAGCGCCAGCGGGATGAAAACGCCCCGGAATCCTCTCATGATCGGCCCGGCTCCTAGATCAGAGGATAGGCGGCCGCCCGCGGCGTGTCAAGCCGGCCCGGCGGGGGCGTGGGGGGTCCGCCAGGGGCGAAAGGCCGCCTGGGCCTATCCGCTCATATGGGGAAATGGGCCCCTTTTCCCATTTACACCGCCAACTGGCGGCTTATGGTGGAGGGGTGACCGGGAAGACGGGTACGACCATGGACGCGATCATCACCCGAAAAGGAGGTGCTCCGGAACCGAAGAACCGCACCCAGATCCGCATCCCAGGAGGAGTGATCTCGCCGTGTTCCTCGCGAGGCCGGTGGCCCGCGCCCGCCGCGACGCGCGGAGGCTCGCTCCAGGCAAAGACATCTCGGCGCTCCGGGCGCACCGCCCGGCTCGCCGAACGAGAGAACGGCCCGGCCGGCCCCTCGGGGGCTTCGGTCCGGGACAAGGAGAAACCATGAAGATGCTCAGATCGATCGGCGTGTTCGCCGTCGTCGTGCTTCTCCTGGCCGGGGTCCTCTCTGCTCAGGTTCCCACGGCCGGCAGGATCATAGGCACGGTTATCGACGACCAGGGGGCGCCTCTCCCCGGCGTGGCCGTCGAAGCTAAGAGCCCGCGGCTGGTCGGGAAGGCGGCTACGGTTACGGACGCGAACGGCGTCTACCGCCTCCTGGCCCTTCCGCCCGGCGCCTACAGGATCACCTTCAAGCTCCAGGGCTTCGCCGACATCGTCCGCAGCGACATCGTGCTCGGCGTCGAACAGGCCCTGGTCGTCGATGCGGCCATGAAGCCCAGCTCCGTCGAGGAGGAGGTCGTGGTCGTCGGCCAGGCCCCGCTCATCGACGTCAAGAACAGCGCCCGGGGCCAGGTCCTCACCGCCGAGACCTTCAACGCCCTGCCCAAGGGCCGGACCTTCGATTCCCTGGTGACCATCCTGCCCGGCGTCCAGAGCGAGGACGACCTTCTCTCCGGCATATCGGTCGATGGCGCCTCCGGAGCCGAGAACGTTTTTTTCGTCGACGGCACGGACACCTCGGACCTGCTCGGCGGGACGCGCAAGCAGAAAGTGGTCTTCGATTTCGCCGACGAGGTCCAGTTCAAGGCCTCCGGCTATAACGCCGAGTACGGCGGCTCGGTCGGCGGCGTCGTCAACGTCATCACCCGCTCGGGCGGCAACGCCTACCGCGGCGAGCTTGTCGGCTACTATACCGGCACGGGTCTCGAGGGCACGCGGCGGGACAGGCTGTCCCTTGACCTGAGCGACAACACCCAGGCCCGCTACTACCCTTACAGCGAATACGTCGGCCAGGACAAGGAGCACTCCTTCGAGGGCGGGTTCCTCCTGGGCGGCTATATCCTCAAGGACCGGCTCTGGTTCTTCGGGGCCCTGACGCCGAGCCTCTTCCGCCGCGATCGGACCATGGACATGGCCATCCAGGGCGTCTCGGCGCTCAACGCCTACGAACGGACGGAGACGACCTGGAACGCTTCGTTCAAGCTGTCGGCCCAGCCGCTGAAGAACCTCCGGGCCGGGGCCAGCGTCGTCATGAACCTCTTCAAGTACAAGGGCGGCAGCGACCCCACGACCTTTCCGTCCGACCAGACCTATGCCGCCACCTCCAACGCCACGGCCGATTACCAGAACCTCGGCTACTCTTACCCGAACTATTCCATGACCGCCTACGCGGACCTGACCCTCAGCAACAACGCCCTGCTCAGCGTCCGCGGCGGCTATTTCTACAATAACCAGAACCACCGGCTCGCGGCGCTGCCGACGACGCCGTATTACGGCTTCCGGCTGGAACAGCCCAGCAGCTATGCCTTCGTAACGAACAGCATGTTCCCCGAGATCCCGGCCGAGCTCGTGCACCCCGCCGGATGGCAGAACTTCCCCCGGGCCAACGTCATGGGTCTGGCGCAGCGGATGGACAGCCGGCTGAGCGCCAACGCCGACTTCACCTACTATCTCAACGCCGGCGGCGAGCATGCGTTCAAGGCGGGCCTCCAGTTCATGCGCCGCACCCAGAACGTCAACGACGGGGCCCAGCAGCCCATCATCTTCCTGGGCTGGGACCAGGACCTGATCGCCTACAACGTCAACTACGGCCGCGGCGACTACGGCTACTACGCCGTCCGCGGCTTCGCCGATGCCGGCCCCTACGGCGAGGGCTACAAGGTCAACATGAACAGCTGGTCCCTGTATCTCCAGGACAGCTGGACGATCGCCGGCCGGCTGACCCTCAACCTGGGCCTTCGCGCCGAGGCGGAGTACCTGCCCAGCTATACGACAGATCCGGCCTTCGCCGGCATCAAGAAGCCGATCAGTTTCTCCTTCGCCGACAAGCTCGCGCCCCGCTTCGGCTTCTCCTATGACGTCTTCGGCGACTCGAGCTTCAAGGTCTTCGGCAGCTTCGGCATCTTCCAGGACGTCATGAAGCTCAACATGGGCGCCAACGGCCTGGGCGGCCTGAAGTGGAAGAGCGCCTATTACACCCTCGACGACTGGGATTTCACCAAGATCGGCGTCGACGGCTACTTCCCCGGCACCCTCCTGACCGTCATCGACTTCCGCCCGCCTCTCTTCAACGTCATCGATCCCGACATGAAGCCGTTCACCCAGCGCGAGATCTCCCTCGGCTTCGAGAAGAAGCTGGCCGAGAACATGTCCCTGTCCCTGCGGCTGGTCAACAAGAAGGTGCTCTGGGCCATTGAAGACATCGGCGTGCCCATCGAGGAGTTTTACTACACCAATCCCGGCAGCCCCTATATCAAACAGATCTTCGAGGAGCGCCGCCAGAACGGCCTGTTCCTGCCCGGAACGCCCGATTGCCCCAAGGCCAAGCGCGATTACTACGCCATGAACCTGTCGCTGGAGAAGCGCTTCAGCGACAATTGGCAGGGCGGGATCTCCTACACCCTGAGCTCGCTGAGAGGCAACTACAGCGGCTTGGCCTCCTCCGACGAGGATGGCCGCAACTCGCCGAACGGCGAGCGCTATTTCGACATGTGGCACCTGTCGTACGACAAGGAGCTCAATCCGATCGACGGGCCCCTGCCGACGGACCGGCCCCATTCGATCAAGGCCTACGGCAGCTATGCCCTGCCCTTCGGCCTGACCGTCGGCCTGGTCGCCAACGCCTACAGCGGCACGCCCGTCACCGAGGAGTGGAACGTCGATTCGGTCGGCTACTTCCCCTACAACAGGGGCAACATGGGCCGCACCCCGTTCATCTTCCTGGCCAACGCCTATATCGAGTATCGCATCAGCCTCGGCGGCCACCGGGCCCTCAGCTTCAACCTCAACGTCGACAACGTGTTCAACGCCCGGACGGCGACGCGGATCTATACGACGAAGTACCGTTACAATATCTCCCCGGGCGACGCGGCCCTCATTTCGACCGACTGGGAACCGTCCCCGGACGAGGTCGTCGATCCCCGTTTCGGCATGAAGTACGGCTTCCTGGCTCCAATTTCCGGGCGGTTAGGCATGCGTTTCTCGTTCTAGCCTCCTGCGAGGGGAACGACGCGGAGCCCGTCGGGCCCGCCCCTGTCCCGGAGGGGCGGGCCCCCCTCTTTCCCTTTTCTTCCCCGCCGCGTGACGGCGCCGGCCGTCCCGCCATCAGCTCCTCCGGGAAAACGCTTCCTGCCGGCCGGGCGCCGGACGAGGTCCGCGCTTGCCGATGGATGATCGTTCGGGGTTCCCGTTCCGACCGCCGGCGGCGGGATGTCCGCTCTTAATGACCCGCCGGACCGGCCAGGGCCAGGACGTGACGCCTGGCTTCTTCGACCTCCGGCCGTCCGGGGTCGGCGTTCTTCCAGAGATCGAGGAAGCGCCGGTAGCCGGCCAGGGCGTTCGCCGGGCGGCCGAGCGCTTCTTCAGTCCGGGCCTTCCCCAGGACGGCCAGGGGCAGAATGTCGGCGAACTGGAAGCGAAAAGCCGGCTCGCCCAGGATCGCGTCGTAGGCGGCCGCGGCCCCGGCGGGATCGCCGGCCTTTTCCCGCGCCATCCCGAGGTAGTAGAAAACGAGGGGCTCGTAGGCCGCCGGCGGGAAGGCGGGCGGCAGCGCCGCCGCCGCCTTTTCCAGGGCGGCCGCCGCTTCGCGGTAGCGGCCGCGCTCATACTCCACGATGCCGGTGAAGGTGTCGAAGTCCCGGACAACGCGGCGGGGGGCGCCGGGCACGACCGTTTCCCGGAACCGCCGCGTCACCTCTTCGAGGCCGGCCGCGTCGCCGAGCCGGGCGCAGGCCTGGCCGAACATGATCAGGCGTGTTCTCGTTCGGGAGGCGTCGTTATCGACGCCGGCTACGGCCGCCCGGAGCTCGGCCAGGGCCGTTTCGGTCCTCCCCTGATCGAGGAGGGTCATGCCGAGCAGCGACCTGATGTCCTTCGACCACATGAATTCGCTTATGGATTCCGCCAGCCCGACCCCCTCCCGGCATTCTTTCTCGGCCTCGGCGAAGCGGCCCTCCGCCAGGGCCAGCAGGATCAGGCGCAGACGGCCCCGGAGGTGCCAGGCCGGCTCGTCCATGAGGAAGAGCCGGCGGAACTCCTCGCGCGCCGCGGCCGGCCCCTGGATCGCGAAAAGCAGCGCGCCCTTCCAATTCGACCAGGAAGGATCGGGGAAGATGGCCACGGCCCTTTCGAGCGCCGCGGCCGCGCCGGTCAGGTCCCCCGTGTCGAGGAGGGTGGCGACGAGCGTCTGGTAGATCAGCCGGTTGGCGGGAAAATCCGCGAGGTAGGCGTTCAGGGTCCGCACGGCCTCTTTATTCCGGCCCAGGGCCCGGAGCGAGACGGCCTTGGTGTGGTAGGGGAAGGGGTCGGCCGTGCCCTGCCGGATCGGGATGTCGGCGTACTCCGCGGCCGAGGCGTAGTCGTCGTTCATGTAGCACTGGATGGCGAGGCCGTTGTTGGCGACGAGGTCGTAAGGATGGTTCTCGAGGACCTTCTTGAACTCGGCCGCCGCCAGATCCCAGGTGGCCTCGAGGCCGGCGTAGTAGTCGGCCCGGATGAGATGGCGCTCCCGGCAGTCCTCCGGCAGGCGGTCCGCGAGCTCGAAGGCCCGGCGCATGTACTCGGCCTCACGGTCGATGTAGCGGAGGTTCCTGGCGTTCACGGACATCATCCGGAAAGCCATGGCGAATTCCGGATCGATCTCCACGGCCTTCCCGAGCATGAGCAGGCTCTGATCGTAATCGCCGGTCCGGTGATAGCGCCAGCCCTCGGCGTAATACTTGTAGGCCAGGGCCGAGGTGGTCGTTAGGACCTCGATGTCGAGGTCGATGTCGTCGACCGGCTGGGCGGCGTTCCGGGCCAAGCCCGAACGGATGGCCCGGGCCAGGCCGTCGGCCTTCTGCATCAGGTCCTTCTCGTCCTGGCAGTCCAGCATCTCGGTCCGGATGGCCGTCCCCGTCCGGGCGTCCTGGAGGACGGTCGTGACGACGATCCGGCCTCCGGCGGCCAGCACGGTGCCGCTGATGAGGTAGTCGGCCTTCGTTTCCTTGGCCAGGCGGCGCAGCTCCTCGCGGGAATAGCGCCGCCGTCCGGCCAGATCGAACTTCTTGAGGGCGCTGTAGACGGTGTCATCGCTGATGGTCCGGAGCCTCCTGGACTGGCTGAAGTCCGTGGCCAGGAGGAGCGGCAGCCCCGTCACCCATTTGTCGAGCTCGCGGTCGGCCGAGAGGTTCTCGAAGTCGAGCACGGCCAGCGCCGGGATCGGCACAAGGGCGGCGGAACGGGGCCGGCGCTCCCAGGACTTCCAGGCGGCCAGGGCTCCGGCCAGGACGAGGATCAGGGCCAGGGCCGGCAGGACGGTCCGCCAGAACAGGACGGGGCGGGCCTCCGGCTCGCGGCCCGGCTCCTCGAGCGCGGACTGGAAGCAGCGGACGAGCTGGACGCGGTTGCGAATGCCGAGCTTCCGGTAGATGTGATGGATATGGTTCTTGACCGTGTGCCCGGAGATGAAGAGAGCCTCGGAGATCCGCTGGCCGTCACGGCCTTCGACGATCAGGCGGGCGATCTCGGCCTCGCGGGAAGTCAAGCCCAGCTCGCCGGCCCGGGCGGCGAAGGCGTCCCCGCTCTTGACGCGGGGCGCGGGCGCGGATCGCTTCCGCCGCCACGGCGCTGCGAATGCTCCCATCCCTTCATCTCCTCGCTGCCGGAAGGCAGGGCGAAAATGATCGGCCCCCCCTATAATAACCGCCGGCCGGGGGGACTGTCAAAACACGCGGCCCGCAGTCCACGCCCTTCGTATGTAAATACGCGCTGACGGGGAGGAATGTTGCCCGGGCGCGCCGGCCGCCCCTAGCGGCCGTGGCTCTCGACGAGACGGGCCGCGAACCAGCGCCAGATCCCCTGGTTGAAACCGACGCTCGGCGGCGCGCTCTCGAGGAGGGCCAGCAGGCTGGTCCGAGGCTCGCCCGGCTTCGTCCCGTAGCGCGGCTCGGGGTCCCAGAGGGCGAAATGCTCCGGGTGGAACTGGACGCCGAGGACGTTCGGGAACTTCCGGTGCTCGATCGCCTCGATGACCCGGCCGTCGCGCGAGCTGGCCGTGGCCACCAGGTCCTTCCCCATCCGGCCGATGGCCTGGTGATGGGCGCTGAGCACGCGGGGATGATCGGACGGCTTGAAGCCCATGGTCTTGACGAAGACGCTCCCGTCGCCGAGCTGCAGGCTATGGAAGTTGTAGACCATGAGCCGGTCGAGCGGGAACAGGCCCCGGTAGGGATTCGTGTGCCACTGCTCGGGCCCGAGGGCTATCGTCCCTTCGAAGGTCGTCTGCCCGTAGACGTCCCAGCGGATGTCCTGGGCCAGCGTCCCGCCCGTCCCGATGTTCATCGTCTGGAAGCCCAGGCAGATGCCGAGCACGGGGAAGCCTGGGCGTCCCTCCAGGAGCGGCTTGAAGCCCGGGTCCTGCGAGCCGCCGAGGAAGTGGAAGACCGCCGAGGCCTCGAGGTAGTGGCGGAAGGGATCGGTGATCTCCGTGAACAGGCTCGTTTTCTCGCCGAAGATCGAGGCCGGCGCATCTGGCCCGCCGAAGAAGATGACGCCGTCGGTCCCGGCCACGATCCTCTCGAACTCGGGGGTGCAGGCGTTCTTTCTGAAGAGCGCCGGCTCGCTGATCCCGGCCCGGATGACGTGGAACTTGAACCAGTCGAGCTTGTGCTCCGCGACGTACTTCCGGCTCTCGGCGAAATCGTCCGCCTGCCGCTCGTGCCAGACGCCGATGACCGTCAGGCTGGGTATATCGAGGATACCGAGCCGGCGCAGCTCGGCCAGGGCCCTGATATTGAACACTTCGGGATGGAAGATGACCAGGCGGACGTCGTCGCCGCGCTCCGCCGCCCCGTCGAGCCAGCGGTCGGGGTCGGGCGTCTGGCAGGCCAGCGGCGAGGCGGCCGCGGCCGCCAGGACGAGAATGACGATAAGGACGAGGGCGCGTTCTCTGAGCACGATGACCTCCGGGCGCATCCGGTCTCCTGACTTCGCCGGCCATTATATTCGTATTCCCGCGGGTCCCGCAACAGGACGCGGCTCCCGGTCGGCCCGTCAGCCGGCCCGGTCGGCCACTCCGTTGGCCCGGTCGGCCGGTTCCGAGGGAACCTCCCGGCCCTTGCCTTCGTCCTCTCCTATGTGGAGGACAGAGATGGCGCGGAGTGATCTTCGAGCGGAGAGCGTGCCGGCGATGACGCGCGGGATCGTCGCCGTGCTGGGCGCGATGCTGGCCGCCTTCGCCGCCGGTGCAGCCCCGTCCGCCGGGCCGGACCGGCCGGCCGGCGACTTCAAGACGCCCCTCGAGATCCCCCGCCTGACCCGGGCCCCGAAGATCGACGGCGTGCTTGACAACCCCGTCTGGGAGACCGAGGCCCTGAAGATCGACGCCTTCGTCCAGCTGGCCCCCAAGGAGAACGGCGCCCCGACCGAGAAGACGGCGGCCTACCTCGGCCACGACGAGAAGAACCTCTACGTGGCCTTCCGGGCCTTCGACAGGTCCGGCAAGGTCCGCTGCTCGATCACCAAGCGCGACGGCTGCCTGGAGGACGACTGGGTCTTCATCTTCATCGACACCTTCAACGAGAAGCGCCGGGCCTTCTCCTTCCTCATCAATCCCGCCGGCGTGCAGATGGACATGATGCGGATCGAAGAGGGCGGCAACGACAACATGGACGACAGCTGGGACACGGTCTTCGTCTCGGACGGCTCGATCGACGCCGAGGGCTACACCGTCGAGATGGCCATCCCGTTCAAGAGCCTGCGCTTCCCCGACGAGGACCTCAAGACCTGGAACATCGTCCTCGGCCGCAACCTGCCGCGCACGGGCGAGGTCATCCTGCATCCGACGTTCTCGCGCGACATCCCCGGCCTCCTGTCCAACGGCCGGCCGTTCCTCATCCGCGGCGCCGTCGAGCGGGGCCGCAACGTCGAGGTCATGCCTTTCGTCACCTCGCTGGCCAGGGGAGGGGAGACGGCCGAAGGCAGGAAGCTCGCCTTCGAGCCGGGCGCCAACTTCAAGCTCGGCCTGAGCTCGAACACGACCGTCGACCTGACGGCCAATCCCGACTTCAGCCAGATCGAGGCCGACGAGCCCCAGATCGACTACAACCTGCGCTACGCCCTGCGCTACGCCGAGAAGCGGCCCTTCTTCCTCGAAGGCATGGAGATCTTCAATTCGCCGGACATCGAGACGGTCTATACCCGCCAGTTCAACGATCCCAGCTTCGGGGCCAAGCTCTCCGGCAAGAGCGGCCGCTTCACCTACGGCCTGCTCTCGGCCTACGACCTGCACCCAACCGAGAGCCTCTGGGAGATCCCGAACGGCGGCGGGGAAACGTCCGGGGTCAAGGCCTTCTCCAACGTTTTGCGGACCAAGGCCGACGTCGGTTCGGGCTCCTACATCGGCTTCACCCTGACCGACAAGGAGCTCGGCGGCGGCAGCTGGAGCCGGCTGGGCGGCGTCGACGGCCAGCTCCGGTTCAAGAACCGGGTCTTCTTCAACTTCCAGGTCCTGGCCTCGAGCTCGAGCGCCGGGGGCGAACGGACCCCGCTCGCGCCGGGCCTCTTCGGCGAGCTGTTCTACGACACCAAGCACTGGACGCTCGGCGGCAGCTACAAGGCTGTCCACCCCGACTTCCAGGCCTCGCTCGGCTTCGTCAACCGGACCGACTACGAGAGCGCCGGCGTCTTCGCCTCCTACACGCTCTATCCCGACAAGAAGTACCTCAATCAGGTCCGCTTTCGCCTCCAGGCCGGCGTGCGCGACGGCTACGCCGACGGCACGGCCCAGGACACATGGATCCGGCCGTCGATCCAGTTCCGGCTGTCCGAATTCAACCAGGTCTACCTCGAATACGAGGCGGCCATGGAGCGCTTCGCCGGCGTCGAGTTCAGGAAACAGAATTTCTCTTTCGAGTCGGAATTCTTCTTCATCAGCTGGATGCCCCTGGCCCTGTTCTTCCAGACCGGAGACAGCATCAACTACGACGCCGCCGACGCCTATCTCGGCTACAGCAACACGTACGGGGCGTCGGTCACTTTCAAGCCCAGCAAGAGGCTGCAGCTGGGGACGAGCTTCAGCAAGCAGACCTTCTGGGACCGGGCCGGCGGCGCCGGGGACTGGGACTACAACGTCGTCCGCGAAAAGGTGACCTACCAGGTCAGCAAAACGCTGTCGTTCCGGGCCATCGCCGACTACAACTTCTTCTACAAGCAGGCTTTCGGCAGCCTCCTGGCCAGCTGGGTCCTGCGGCCGGGAACGGTCTTCTTCCTGGGTTTCGACAACAATTACCTGCGCGATTCGACCGGCCGCTTCGCGCGCCAGAACTACAACGTCTTCGTCAAGTTCTCCTACTGGTGGCGGCTTTAGGATTCATCACGATCCCGGGCGGGTCGGAAAGCTAAAAGGTTCAGGTTTGACCCCTTCCGGTTGGCGGTGCTAGGATAGCCGGGCGGGGGACGGCCATGACCAAGTACCGCTGCCTCATCTGCTCCTACGTCTTCGACGAGAAGGTCGAGGGCGTTTCTTTCGACGACCTTCCCCCCGGCTGGGTTTGCCCGGTCTGCGGCGCGGCCATGTCCGAGTTCGAACGGATCGAGGACGAGCCCGAGGCGGCCGCTCCCGCCCCGGCCGGCCCCGGCGGCGGCGAGCCCTCGAGCCCGGACGCCCTGCGCCGCCCCTTCGACGAGATCGAGACGGCCATGGCCGATATCCACCGCATGGCCCTGACCGGCGAGTCGATCGTCGAGCCCATGCGCTCGCGCAAGCCGGTCGTCTCCTGGGACGACATCCTCATCAAGGGGGCCCAGCTGGCCCGGCAGCCGCTCGAGAGGGACGAGCCGGTCGAGACGAAAACGGTCATCGGGCCCAGGGCCGCGAAGCCGCTGGTCATCGGCACGCCGATCATCGTCAGCCACATGTCCTTCGGGGCCCTGTCGCGCGAGGCCCAGTCGGCCCTGGCCCTGGGCAGCGGTGCGGCGGGCACGGCCATGTCGTCGGGCGAGGGCGGCATCCTGCCCGAGGTCCTGGCCCTGGCCCACAAGTATATCTTCGAGTACGTGCCCAACCGGTACGGCGCCACCCCGGAGAACCTCCGCCGCGTCGACGCGATCGAGATCAAGTTCGGCCAGTCGGCCAAGCCCGGGATGGGCGGGCATCTGCCCGGGAGCAAGGTGACCGCCGAGATCGCGGCCGCGCGCGGCTTCCCCGAGGGGGCGGACATCGTCAGCCCGTCGCGCTTCGCGGACATCCGCACGCGCGACGACCTGCGGCGCAAGGTCGACGAGCTGCGCGAGATCTCCGGGGGACTGCCGATCGGCGTCAAGTTCGCCGCCGGGGACGTCGAAGCCGACCTGGCCTTCGCCCTGTCCGCCGGCCCCGACTTCGTCACCATCGACGGCCGGGCCGGGGCGACCGGCGCGGCCCTCAAGCTCGTCAAGGACGCGACGTCGATCCCGACCATATACGCCCTCGACCGGGCCCGCCGTTATCTTGCGGAACGGGGGATCACGGGCGTCACGCTCATCGTGACCGGCGGCCTCCGCATCTCGCCGGACTTCGCCAAGGCCCTGGCCCTAGGCGCGGACGCCGTTGCCATCGGCACCGCCGCCCTCATGGCCATCGGCTGCCAGCAGTACCGCATCTGCGATTCGGGCCGCTGCCCGGTCGGCATCGCCACCCAGGATCCGGGCCTGCGGGGACGGCTCGACGTCGAGGAGGCGGCCCGGGGGCTGGCCAATTTCCTGCGGGTATCCACGGGGGAGCTGGCGGATTTCGCCCGGCTGACCGGCCGCGACAGCGTTCACGAGCTCTCGGCCGACGACCTGGTCACGACGAGCTCCGAGCTCTCGGCCTTTACCTCTATCCCCCACGCTTAAATCGGGGACACAATACTCATTTCCGATTTCTTTTTCCGCCGCCGGTACGGGACGGCCAACGGCGGCACGTCACATTCTCTCTAAGAATGATCGCTTGCCCCGCTCGCGCCCGCCGGACCTGCGGAAGAAATCGGAAATGAGTATTGTGTCCCCGTTTTAGTGCTTCGAGATCCAGCCGGCGATGTCGTCCACGACGTATGGCGCGACGCTGCCGTGCTTCTGGGCGTACTCGAGCGGCGTGATCGGCCCGTCTCCCTCGTAAAAGAGGTGATTGAGCTTCGGATAGAGACGGAGCTCGACGTCCTTGCGGCCGCCCAGGGCGGCCTTCCAGTTTTCGTAGTCGGCGGTTTCGACCTGGTAGTCGCGGCCGCCCTGGAGTATGAGCATGGGCGCCCGGACCGATTTGGCCAGATCGGGGGGATTGTAGCCGCGGAGGTCGAGCCAGTAGGCCGGCATGACCCCGAGGAGCCTCGTCGTCGCGCCTTTGTCGGCGGCGGTGAGGGCCTTGATCGCGGCCTCCTGGGCCTTGAGCCCGTCGAGCTTTTTCCTGTCGTCGTCGGACAGGGCGTTCCCGGCCAGGCCGTAAAGGTAGGTCAGCTGGCGGATCATCGTGTCCTCGATCGGCCGGGTCAATCCGGCCAGGCTGATGAAGCCGGCGATATCGAGCGGCTTGGCCGCCAGGGCGATCCGCGGCATCAGGTATCCGCCGAGGCTGTGGCCGAGGATAAAGACCCGCCGGGCATCCACCCCCCCCGTCTTCTCGAGCAGCGCCGCGGCGGCCAGGGCGTCGTCGATGGTCTCTTCCTTCACGGTCATCGCCGCCTCGAGCCCGGGGTCGGCCACGATTTTCTTCCCGTGGACCTTGGTGCGCTTGTCGTAGCGCAGGACGGCGATGCCCCGCGCGGCCAGTCCCCAGGCCAGGTCCTTGAACAGCTTGTTCGGGCCGAGCGTCTCGTCCCGGTCGTTTGGCCCCGAGCCGTGAACAAGGACGACGCCGGGGAAGGGCCCGGCGCCCTTCGGCAGCGTCAGCGTCCCCGGCAGGGCCCATTCACCCGAGCCGACGGTGATCTCGGTCTCCTCGAACCTGGCCGGATCGGCGTAGGCGGGCGGCTCGTACTTGACCGGCGGCGCCGCGGGCGCGAACTGCAGGCCGGCGATCCGGCCGTCCTTGTTGAAAACGACCCGGGCGTCGATCGAAGCCTTCTCGAACGAGCAGGTGATGAGGACGATCTCGTAGCCTTGCTGCTCCTCGCGGCGCGCCGGGCCCTGCTTCTTGAACGCCCCGAGCTGGGCCGGCAGCTGCCTGGCCCACATCGTCTCGAGCTTGTCCGGTCCCAAGGCCTTGAGCACGGTCGCGTCGAAGTCGCGGACGGCGGCCTGGAAGTCGCCCTTCTCCATGGCCGCCAGGAACTCCCGGGCCTTGACCGTGAACGCGTCCTCGGCCGGGGCGGGCGCCTGGGCCGTGAGGGCGGGGAAGGCCATCGCGGCGGCGGATCCCAGGATAATGAACAGGAGGCAAGCCTTTTTCATCTTCATTTTGACGATCTTTCTCGAGCGCCGGCGCTCTATGGATTCGGTTTGGAAACGGCAGAGACAGTATACCATACTCGGGCCGTTCGTGGAACGTGAATGCGCGAAGGCCGATCTTTCCGATCGCTTGCCGCGGGCAGGCCCGGCCGGCGTTCATGGTAGAATATTCCGGTGAGCCTCGATTTCCTCCTGCGCACGGCCGAGTTCGCCGACCTCTCCCGGGCCGTCGCCTCGCCGGAACGGCCGATCTCGGTCCGGGGCGTCATCGAGCCGGCCAAGGCCTGCCTCCTGGCCTGCCTGGCCAAGACCGCCGGCCGGCCGATCGTCTTCGTCCGGGCCGAGTCCGCCCCCCTCGGCCAGGCCGAGCAGGACGCCCGGTTCTACCTGCCGCGCCTGGCCCCCGGCGCCGGGCTGGCGGCCCTGGCCCCGCTCTCCGAGAACCCTTACTTCGAGGTCCCGCCCGCCCTGGACGTCGTGTCCTCGCGGATGAAGCTCTTCCGCCGCCTCCTGGGGACCCCGCCGGCGCTCATCGTCACCTCGCTCGGCGGCCTGCTCAAGCCGGTCCCGGCGCCGGACGACCTGCGCTCCCTTTTCCTCGACCTCGAGGTCGGCGGCGAGGCCGACCACGACGCCCTGCTCCAGACCCTGGCCCGCTACGGCTACACCCGCGAGGACCTCATCGCCTCGCCCGGCGAGTACGCCTGGCGCGGCGGCATCGTCGACGTCTTCTCGCCCTGGGAGGCCAACCCCTTCCGCATCGAGCTCGACGGGACGCGCGTCGCCTCGCTGCGCGAGTTCGATATCTCCACCCAGCGCTCCGTCAAGCGGATCGAACGGCTGACCATCCCCGGCCTGCGCGAGTTCCCGGCCGCGCCCGAGTTCATCGAGGCCTGGAAGGCCGCCGCCCGCCGCCGCGGCAAGGGCCTCGGCCGGGACCTGGAGGCCAAGACGGCCGCCGTCGACGGCGGCGAATTCGGGCCGAGCTTCGCCGCCCTGGCCCTGCTCGTAGCCGACCGCTTCGTGCCCGTGACCGACTACCTCCGCGACCCGGTCTTCGTGGTCGACAACCCCGAGGCCGTCGACTGCGAATGGGACGATCACGTCAAGGGGCTGCGCGACCAGTTCGCCGACCTCCTGGCCGACGGCGTCCTGGCCGTCGATCCCGACGCCATCTTCCCGCCGCGCCTCCTGCAGCGCGTCCGCCGGGAGGCCGTCCGCCTCGAGGAGATGGGCGCGCCGGCCCGCCGGAAGAGCATCTCCTTTCCCTTCCAGCCGGTGCCCCGCTTCGACAACAAGATCCCCTTCTTCCTCCAGTACATCAAGAAGCTCCAGGAGGAGAGCGACCTCTGCTCGATCTACCTGCTCAACGCCGGCACCCGCCAGCGGCTGGCGGCGCTGCTCCGGGAGAACGACATCCCGGCGGTCGAGTCCGACTCGCCCTTCGCCACGCCGCCCCGCAACGAGGTCTCGCTGCTCCTCGGCCCCCTGCCCGGCGGCTTCAGCTATCCCCGGGAGAAGCTCGACCTCTTTGCCGAGAAGGACATCTTCACCGAGGAGAAGGTCATCGTCAGCCGGGCCACCCGCCGGCCCTTCTTCTCCCAGTTCCAGGACCTCCAGGCCGGCGATTACGTCGTCCACGCCGACTACGGCATCGGCGTCTTCCGCGGCCTGCGGCGGGTCGAGGTCGAGGGCCAGGGCCGGGAGTTCATTGAGCTCCACTACCGCGACGGCGACCAGCTGCTCGTGCCGGTCGAGGACCTCAACCTGGTCCAGAAGTTCTCCCAGGCCGGCGCCGACCGGCCGCCGCTCGATAAGCTGGGCACCAACACCTGGGAGAAGACCCGGACCCGGGCCAAACGGGCGGTCGAGGCCGTGGCCAAGGAGCTGGTCGATCTCTACGCCAAGCGCCGGGCCGTCAAGGGGCACGCCTTCTCGTCGGGCGGGCCGTGGGACGAGGAGTTCGCCAAGACCTTCGAGTACGACGAGACCGAGGACCAGCTCCGCTCGATCCGCGAGATCCGGGGCGACATGGAGCGCGAAACCTCCATGGACCGCCTGATCTGCGGCGACGTCGGCTACGGCAAGACCGAGGTGGCCATGCGGGCCGCCTTCAAGGCCGTCATGGACGGCAAGCAGGTCGCCGTCCTCTGCCCGACCACGGTCCTGGCCAGCCAGCACATGAAGACCTTCCGCGACCGGATGGTCCTCTTCCCGGTCCGCATTGAGGCCCTGACCCGGCTCCAGTCGCCGCGCGAGCAGAAGGCCGTGCTCGAGGAGTGCCGCAAAGGCTTCGTCGACATCCTCATCGGCACCCACCGCCTGCTGTCCCGCGACGTCGGCTTCAAGGACCTGGGCCTGCTCATTGTCGACGAGGAGCAGCGCTTTGGCGTCGGCCACAAGGAGCGGATCAAGCAGCTCAAGGCCACCATCGACGTCCTGACAATGACCGCGACGCCCATCCCGCGGACGCTGAACATGTCGCTCTCGGGCCTGCGCGACATCTCGCTCATCGAGACGCCGCCGCGCGACCGGCTGGCGGTCCACACGGTCGTCACGCCGTTCAACGCCAAGCTCGTCGCCGCGGCCATCCGCCAGGAGATCGCCCGGGGCGGCCAGGTCTACGTCATCCACAACCGAGTCGAGGACATCGACAAGGTCGAGGCCATGATCGTCAAGCTCGTGCCCCAGGCCCGGGTCGTTTCCGTGCACGGCCGGATGACCGGCCCGGCCCTGGAGAAGCGGATGCTCGACTTCGTCGACCGCAAGTACGATGTCCTCGTTTCGACGACCATCATCGAGAACGGCATCGACATCCCGCTGGTCAACACGCTCATCGTCGACCGGGCCGACCTCTACGGCCTGGCCCAGCTCTACCAGCTCCGCGGCCGGGTCGGGCGGTCGGCCCGCCAGGCCTACGCTTACTTCCTCGTCCCGCCCTACCTCGAGCTGACCCCGATCGCCCGCGAGCGCCTGAAGGCCCTCAAGGAGTTCAGCGAGCTCGGCTCGGGCTTCCGGCTGGCCGCCCGCGACCTCGAGATCCGCGGCGCCGGGAACCTCCTCGGCCACCGCCAGCACGGCACCCTGGAGTCGGTCGGCTTCGAGTACTACATGCAGCTGCTCGACCAGGCCATCCGCGGACTCAAGGGCGAGATCGTCGAGGAGACCAACCCCGAGATCAACCTCAAGGTCGACATCCACGTCCCCGAGGACTACCTGCCCCAGGTCAACCTGCGCCTGAACCTCTACAAGCGCCTGGCGGCGGTCGAGAGCCTGGAGGAGATCGAGCGCATCCGTGACGAGATCGCCGACCGCTTCGGGCCGGTCCCCGGGCCGATCGAGAACCTGCTGCGCTACGGCGCCCTCAAGCATCTGGCGGCGAAGCTGCGCATCCGGTCCCTCGACCGGACCGAGCGGCGGGTCGTCGTCAAGTTCAGGCCGGAGACGCCCGTCGACTGGTCGCGGGTGACGCCGCTGCTCAAGAGGCATTCCGGGTCCCTCTCGCCCGAAGGCGTCATGTCCCTGGCCCTCCGGGGCACGACCGAAAAAGAGCTCCTCGAGGAAACGGTCGGCGTCTTGATGGCGTTATCCAGTTGAGATATAATGAGTTGAAATTAAAAAAGATGTGCGCGCACGGCGGCGGCGATCGCGGACCCAGGCTCCCGGGGAGGCGTCCGGCCCTGCGGGCCCTGGCCGCCCTGGCCGCTCTCGGCCTCCTGGCCTGCGGCCGTGACGAGGGCCGGGCCGCCGTCTCCAAGGTCGCCGGCCTCGTCCAGGGCCGGTTCCGGGACGGCCTGGTCCTGCGGGTCGAGAAGACCGAATTCAGGAACGCCGATTTCCGGGCCTACCTCGAGGTCGCTGGAGCGGCCGCCACGGACCTGCCGGCCGAGTCCCTGAGCCGGCTCTTCGACCGCTTCGTCGACGAGGAGATCCTGTTCGAGGCTGCCCGCCAGCGGGGCATATCCCTGACCGAGGACGAGAAGAAGGAATACCTGGCCAAGCTGGCTGTCGCGGCCATGCCCGGGGCCGAGGACAAGGACCGGGAAGCGGCGCCGCCAGAGCGGGCTTTCGACCGGCTCCTGGTCGAGAAGTACACCTTCCTCGTCGTGCGCGACGTCCGGGTCGAGGCGTCCGAGATCCTCGACTACTACGAGCAGCACAAGAAGGAATTCCTCCAGCCGGGCCGGGTCCAGGTCTCCCAGATCCTCGTCGACACGGAGGAAAAGGCCGTCTCGGTCGTCCGCCGGCTCGAGCGGACGGGCGAGGAGGAGTTCCGCCGGATCGCCCGCGAGGAATCGCTCGGCCCGGAAGCGGCCCGCGGCGGCGTCATGGGCGTCTTCGCCCAGGGCGACCTGCCCGCCGACATGGAGAAGGTCATCTTCGCGCTCGACGAGGGCCGGACGAGCCAGGCCGTCGAGTCCTCCTACGGCTACCACATCTTCCGGCTGGACCGGAAGCACCCGCCCGCCCTCCAGGCCGAGACCGAGGCGGCCCCCGAGATCCAACAGCGGATCATGGCCCAGAAAATGAAAGAAGCCCTGGCCGTCCATCTGGCCGGGCTCAAGGATACGCTGAGCTGGGAGCAGCATCCCGAGAATCTATTCTTCAAGTACCAGAGGTCGGTCGAATGAAAAAGATCATTGCGGGTCTGGCATTGGCGGGCGTCCTGACGGCGGCGGCGCCGGCGCTTTCCGCCCAGGAGCTCGTCGAGGAGATCGTGGCCATCGTCAACGACGACATCATCACCCTGTCCGAGTTCCGGACCCAGTACGAGATGGTCCGGTCCAGCCTGCCGTCCCAGGTGGCCCAGGACCAGCTGGCCAAGGCCGAGGAGTCCCTCCGCAAGGACTGGCTGGACAGGATGATCACCGACCTCCTGCTGCTGCAGAAGGCCAAGGAGCTCGGCCTGAACGTCCAGGAGCAGCTCAAGGGCTACCTCGAGCGGCTCAAGCAGGAGAACAACATCGCCTCCGACGCCGACCTGCGCCGGGCCATCGAGCAGCAGGGCATGCCCTACGAGGCCTGGCTCCGCCAGGCCGAGGAGAACATGATGCGGCAGGGCGTCCTCTACACCGAGATCCAGCGGTCCATCGCCCTGGGCGACTCGGAGATCGTCCAGTACTACAAGAAGAACCCGGCCGAGTTCACCGTGCCCACGGAGTTCAAGCTCAACGCCATCTACCTTGCCGGCGAAGGCCGGACGGCCGAGGCGGCCGAGTCACTCAAGGCCGCCGTCGACGAAAAGCTCAAGTCGGGCGCGTCCTTCGCCGACGCCGCCGCGGAGCTTTCCGACCCGCCGATGAAGGAGGCCAAGGGCGAGCTGGGAACGTTCAAGGCCGGCGAGTTGGAGCCGGCCCTCGAAACGGCCGTGGACAAGCTCAAGCCCGGCGAGAAGAGCGCCTGGATCAACAGCAAGAGCGGCTGGTACCTGCTGCAGCTCGTGGAGAGGAAGGAAAGCTACATCCGCACGTTCGAGGACGCCCGCAGCCAGGTCGAGGAGAAGCTTTACGCCCAGAAGGCGGCCGTCAAGCAGGAGGCTTATCTCAAGGACCTGCGCGAGAAGAGCTTCGTCAAGATCGTCAACGACCCCTTCGCCCCGGGCAAATAGCCTTTAATCGACGAGGACGGCGGCGGCGATGGCCGTCGTCCACAGCCCTTTCTGGCCCCTCGCGCCCTGGGTGGCGCTCCGGGTCTTGAGCGACAGGCCGTTCGACATGCGGAACGAGCCGCCGGGCGCGCCCGGCGCGGGCTGCCGCAGCTCCTGGCCCAGCTTGGTGGCCAGCATCTCCGCGGCCAGATACTCGCAGTGCCGCGAAGTCTCCCGGGCGGACTTGCCCGTGTCGGAGTGTTCCGCGAGATAGCCGTAATGCGACGGGTCGTCGGGCACGGCCAGGCCGATCGAGGCGGTGATCAGCGCGCCGGGCTGGTCCGTCGCGTTCTCGCTGAGGACGACGAACAGGATCTGGCCGTTGCAGAGCAGCTTCAGGCCGGCGGCCTTGGACACGGACCGGCAGTACGGGGGGTAGATGCTCGAGACGCGGACGAGGTTGTAGGGCGCGATGCCGGCCTCGCGCAACGCCTTCTCGAAGCTGACGAGCTTTTCCTTGTGGCGGCCCGTGCCGCGGACGAGGAAGACCTTGGTAGGTAAGATCGCGCCCATGTCACTTCTTCGGCTCGACCGGCTCCGGTTCCTTGAAGGCGATGTCCCGGGAGACGTCGTAGACGCCGAGAAGGACTGGGGTTGACCCCTTGGAGATGGCGAAGAGCCGGACGAAGGCCGGCTTCCACTCGGGATTGTCGCGGATGCCGGCCAGGTTCTTGCCTTCGACGCCGAGGTTGCTCTTGAGGACGATGAGGTCGCTCGTGCCGCCGGGCGGGACGGCCTTGCCCCGGATGGCGGCCATGAAGGAGTCGCCGAAGTTCTCGGGATCGCCCTTGAACTGGAAGACGGCGTTGAAATTGACGTAGGTCAGGGGTTTCGAGCCGATGTTCTTGATGCGGAAGGAGATCTGGGGGACGAGGATGAGCCGGGGCGGCCAGGGCTGATAGTACTTCGAGACCCAGGCGGAGGCGTAATCCACCACCTCGATCGAGCTCTTCAGCTCTTCGCTCGACATCGTCTTGCAGGCCGGCAGGGCGGCGAGCGCCAGGGCGGCCAGGACGAGGACGGCCGGTGCGTATCTCTTCATGGGGGCTCCTCCTCTCATACGCCTGTATATTAACGGAGGGAGGTGAATTAAGCAACCGGCCGGACCGCCCGTCCGGGCCTAGCGGACGAGCTTCGAGACCGGGACCATCTCGAGATCGTAGACGTCGACGAGGTGCAGGCTCGACTTGAGGACGGCCAGGGTCTCGGGGAAGGGATGGCAGATGCCGACCGCCCGGCCCTTCTTGCGGGCCTTTTGGAGCAGCTCGACGAGCCGGCCGCGGATGCGGCCGCGGTCCTCGTCGGCGTCGAGGAAAACGTCGCGCTCCGTCGACGGGACGCCCAGCCGCCGCGCTTCCTCCAGGGCCACGGTCCTGGCCGTCGTCCGGCTGTCGACGAAGAAGAGCCCCCGGTCCCGGATGGGCTTCAGGACCGTGCGCATCAGGTCGCGGTCGGCCGTGAAGCGCGAGCCCATGTGGTTGTTCGTGCCGGCGGCGAAGGGGACGCGGTCGTAGCCGGCCTCGAAGGCGGCGACGATCGCCGGCTCGGTCATCATGGCCATGATCAGGCCTTCGGTGTCGGCCATGGCCTCGTGGTTGTTGATCGACTCGAGCGGCAGGTGGAGCAGGACCTCGAGACCCCGGTCGTGGGCCAGCCGGGCCGTTTCGGCGGTGTCGGAACCGTAGGGGAGGACGGAAACGGTGATGGGGCGCCCCAGGGCCGTGAGCTCGTCGAGGACCTCCAGGCTGTTGCCCATGTCGTCCATGATCAGGGCCACCCGGCCGCGCGGCGCCCGCTTCGCGGCCGCGACCCTCGTCCCGGCAGCCGGGGCGACGGGCGGGGGCTCGACCGGCAGGACGAAGGTTATGGCCGCCTCTTCCCTGGCCGGCCGGCGCAGGGCCCAGAGGATCTCCGTCCTGTCCTCGCCGGGAGTTCGCTTCTTGTCCAGGACGCGGATGCCCTGGGCGGCCAGGGCCTTCTCGACGGCCGGGCCGAGCGACTCGTAAAGCTCGGCCGGTATCTCGACCTCGAACAGGGGCCGGCCGCGGGGGCCTTTGAGCCGCAGGGTTGAATCCTCAGAGACGCCGGCCGCGGCCAGCGTCGCGGCCACGACCTCGTCGAACGGCCGCGCGGCGGCGGGCTGCGGCGCCGGGGCCGGGACGATTTTTTCGGCGGGTTTCGCGGGAGGCGTCGCCGGCGCTTCCGCCGCGGCGCGGAAGATGTAGGAACGCCCGTTCCGGCGGGAGCTCAGGTAATCAAGGCCGAACGTCGCGACGAGCGCCGCGCCGATCAGGATGGCCGTGAGGAGGGAGAAGGCCGGCCGCGGCTCGCGACCGGGAGAGGGGCGCCGATTCGTCATCCCTCAGCGCTTGGGCCACAGAGGCGGGGTCTTCTCGAGATAGGTCTTGTCGTTGAGCTTGTCGATGGGGATGGCCGCGTCCGGCACCAGGCCGTCCTCCCAGATCTTGCGGCCCGACGGGAGGTGGAAGATGCCCGAGGTCAGCAGCACGGCGCTGTCGTCCTTGAGCGGGAAGAGGGTCGTCCGTCCGGCCAGCCCGGCCGTCTCGAAGCCGGCGATCTTGGCCTGGCGGACCTCCTGGAGAAGGCCGGCGGCCACCTCGGCCGGCCCGGCGGTTCCGGCGCCGGTCCAGACGACGAGGGGGACCGCGCCGAACGCCGGCTCGGCCGGGCAGGAGACCGGCTCCTTGGCCCCGTCGCGCCCTTCGAAGCGCCCGGCGTCGGCGGCCTTGACGAACAGGTTGACCAGCCGGGCTGCTTCCGCGATCGTGCCGTCCTGGCAGTCCCGGAGATCGAGGACGAGCGGGACCGGGCGGGTCTTGAACGCCGCCGCCAGCTCCCGCTTGACCGCGGCGGCCAGGCCGTCGTCGAAGCGGTGGATGCGCAGCCGCGCCGGCTGGCCGGCCGTCCGGATGAGCGTGTACGGCGCCGGGAACAGGCGGGCCCGGGCCACCGTGACGTTGTGCGTGTCGTTGCCCCGGAGGATGCGGATGTCGACCGGGCCCGCGTCGGTCCCCCGGAGCAGGATCTTGACCTCGGTCAGGCTCATGCTCAGGGTGTTCCGGCCGCCGATGGCGCTGATGAGGTCGCCCAGCCGGACCCCGGCGGTCTGGGCCGGGGACTTATCGAAGACGGCCACGACCTGGGGGAAGGCCGCGTAGCGCTTGAGGACGACGAGGCCCGGCTCGAACTGCCGGTCCGGCAGGGCCTGATAGCCCTCGACCAGGTCCTTCGACAGGTAGGCCGAGAGCGGGTCCAGGGAATTGACCAGGCCGCGGAAGGTCCCTTCGGCCGTCAGGAGAGGGTCCCGCTCCTCGAGATAATCGTTGCGGATATGGCTCATGAGGGTGTCGAGAAGCTCGAAGCCCCGGGGCGCCGTCGTGGCGTGGCCCCGGGAGAGGTAGCCCATCTGGAGGAGGAAGAACACGGCCGCGGCCAGGGCGGCCGCCCAGAGGAACCAGCGATATCTCGGAACCTTCATGGCGAAACGGGCATCCATTCTATCATCTCCGCTTCAGCCATTGCAAGGGATCGAGGGCCTTGGTCTTCTGCCGGATCTCGAAGTAGAGGCACTCGCCCTTGAGGGAGCCGGTGTCCCCGACCAGGGCCACGGGCTGGCCGGCCCGGACCATGTCGCCGACCGCGGCCAGGAACTCCGAGCAATGGCCGTACAGAGAATAATAGGTCAGGCCGTGATCAACGATGAGCAGGTTGCCGTAGCCCTGGAAATAATCGGCGTAGACGACCTTGCCCGGGTGGACGGCCAGGATGAGAGTCTTGCCGCGGCCGGGCGCGATCTCGACGCCCTTGTTCATGACCACCGTGTTGAAGTTCGGGTTCTTCTCGAAGCCGTAGGCCGTGATGACCCGTCCTTCCAGGGGCCAGGGCAGCCGGCCCCGGCGCTCGTAGAGCGGGACCCAGGCGGGCGGCAGGACCCACTCCTGGCTGGCGATCTTGGCCATGAGCTTTTGGAGCTCCTCGGCGCTCTCCGAGAGCTCCTTGAGGGTCTGGCCGTACGTCGCCCGGTTCCTGCGGATCTCCTGGACCAGCGTGGCGTTCTTGCGGGCCTCGGTGTCGAGCTCCTGGCGCTTGAGCTTGGCCGCCCTGGCCATGGCCGCCAGGTCGGTCTGCTTGCTCTCCAGGGCCGACTCGGCCGCCCGGAGCTCCTCCAGGGAGGCCTGGTACTCGGCGACGACCCGGTCCTGGCCGCGGGCCAGGATGGACAGGTGCTTGCTCTCGGCGGCGTAGGCTTCGACGTCGCGGGCCTGGAGGAGGACCTGCAGGAAGTCGATCCGGCCGTATTTGTAGAGCGTCACCAGGGTCCGGTCGAGGGACTCCCGCTGCCGGTCGATCTTGCCCCGGATGACGCGGACGTTCTCCTGGATGACAACCAGGTCGGCCCGGCCCCGCTCCAGCTCGACGTTCTGGGCGGCCAGCTCGCGCTCGACGATGCTCTTGTTGAGATTGATGCGGGCCAGGGACGTCAGGACGGTCGTTTCCCGCCGGGCCTCGGCCTCCAGCCGGGCCCGGAGGTCCTTGATCTGGCCGTTGAGGCGGGCCAGGCGCTCTTCGAAGTCCCGGACTTCCCGGGACTGGGCGGGCCGCTGCGAAGAGGCGGCCTGCGGCGTCGTTGGGAGCGAAAGGCCGGGGACGGGGTCGGACGGGAGGAGGACCGCCGAGGCCAGGGCCAGGACGAGGATCGGGGCCGGGGCGCCGACGCTTCGCATCCCTTATTTTATAACATAAAAGCCCGGGGGATGATAAAACGGGAGAGGAGGCGGTGCCGGCGGCGCGCTTTGAGGTCGCGCCGGATTTCGGCTATATTACCGGCATGATCGATGCGACGCGGCGGGACCAGGAATTCCCCCGGGACGCCGAGGCCATCTGGCGGGCCGCGCTGGAGGCCGTCGATCCGTGGCGGCTCGTCCGCCGGAGCGTCGAACGGCAGGGCGAGATCCTGCGCATCCAGGGGAAGGAATTCGACCTCGGGGCGGCCGAGAACGCCTACATCATCTCCTTCGGCAAGGCCGCGGCGGCTATGGGCGAGGCCCTGGCCGGCATCCTCGACGAGAAGCTGACGGCTGGCCTGGTCGTCGTGCCCTGGCCGGTCGGCGGCGAGAGGTCGCGCCTCGAGTACCTGGAGGCCGCCCACCCCATCCCCGACGCCCGGAGCGTCGAGGCGGCCCGCCGGGCCATCGAGGTCGCGGCCCGGGCCGGCGAGAAGGACATCGTCTTCGTCTGCATCTCGGGCGGCGGCTCGTCCATCCTGGCCCTGCCGCCGGACGGCATCATGCTGGACAAGAAGCGCCGGCTGACCGAGGACCTGATGCGGGCCGGGGCGACCATCCAGGAGCTCAACGTCGTCCGCAAGCACCTGTCGATGATCAAGGGCGGGCAGCTGGCCCGGGCGGCCTTCCCGGCCGAGGTCGTCACCCTGGCCGTCTCCGACGTCGTCGGCGACGATCCCGGCACGATCGCCTCGGGGCCGACGTACCCGGACGTCTCGACGTTCGACGACGCCCGGGCCGTCCTGGAGCGTTACGACCTTTGGGACGGCGCCTCGGCCCTGGTCCGGGCCCGCATCGAGGACGGCGAGCGCGGCCGGGTCCCGGAGACGCTCAAGGAAGGCGACCCGGTTTTCGACCGCGTCTCGAGCTTTATCATCGGCGACAACATGACCGCCCTGCGGGCCGCCAAGCACGAGTCGGAGAAGAGGGGCTACGAGGCCATCTTCCTGGCCTCGGGCGACGGCGGGGAGGCCCGCAAGACGGCCGAGGGCTACGCCGTCTTCCTGGCCGAGCTGGCCCGCTCGGCCGCCAACCTGCCTCGGCCGCTCTGCCTGCTGGCCGGCGGCGAGCTGACCGTCACGGTCAAGGGGCGGGGGAGGGGCGGCCGCAACACGGAATTCGTCCTGGCCGCGCTCGTCGATATGGAGAAGGCCGGGGTGGAAGGGCTCGACTGGCTCATCCTGAGCCTGGGCACGGACGGCATAGACGGCCCGACCGACGCCGCCGGGGCCTGGGCCGGTCCGCGGACGGCCCGGACGGCCCGCGGCCTGGGCCTCGATCCGGCCGAGTACCTCGAGGACAACGACTCCTACGGCTTCTTCAAACAGACCGGCAACCTGATCGTCACCGGCCCGACCGGGACGAACGTCATGGACCTGCGCATCTTCCTGCTGCGGGCCGCCTGAAGCGGGCCCGCAGCCGTCTCACCTGTAAACGCCGGCCTGGTCCCACCTGGCGATGGTCTCGAGCACGAGCCCGGCGACGCGATCGTTGACCTTGCGGAAATACTCCTTGGCCTGGGCGGCGTCGAAGCTCGGATAGCCCTGGCCCGGCTCGTAGAGGAGGATGGTCGAGGCCACGGGGACCGCGCTATAGGCCCCGGCCGGAGCGTTGGGCGAGGCCATCTCGGGCTTGTACCGCTCGGGGTGGACGTGGGCGGGCAGGAAGGCCTGAATGTAGGCCGTCTCGTTGTTGCCGGCGTGGCCGCCGTTCTGCTTGAAGACGGCCTTGGTGATGTCGTCGGCCAGCGTCCACCAATTGACGACCAGGGTCCTGACCCGGCGGGCGTTGGCGACGCGCGCCGCGGCGGCGTTGAGGGCGGCCGTGTTGCCGCCGTGGCCGTTGAGAACGATGATGTTCTTGAAGCCCTGGACGGCCAGGTTGTCGAGGACGGCCTCGGCGAAGGGGGCGTAGACCTCGGCCGGGATCGAGACGGCTCCCGGGTAGGCTTTCATGGCGTCGGTCAGGCCGAAGTTCAGCGCCGGGGCGATCAGGGCGTCGACCCGGGCGGCGATGTCGCGGGCCATGGCCTCGGGGGCCAGGCTGTCCGTGCCGTTGGGGATGACGCCGTGGGGCTCGAGCGACCCGAAGGGCACGAGAACGGTCCGGATCCTGGCCGGGACGAGCTCGCCGAATTCCTGCCAGCATAGCAGGGCCATCTCCCTGGTCGTCGGCCCCGGCGCGCCGGCTTTCGGGGCGGTCTGGGCGGCCGCGGCCAGCGCGACGGCCAGGAAAACGGCGGCCCGGATGATCGGGGTTCTTTTCATGGTCTCCTCCTAGGTTCCCTCATCTTAAGCCAACGCCGCGCTTTTGAAAATGGCCCGGCCGCTTGATTTTTTTGGCGCCGTCCGCTATTATATAGTCAAGTTTTCTTGCGCCGGCTGGAGAAAACTTCAACCCCATGAAATACTCCATTTTCCCCCCTTTTCTGCTGTTAAAAAAAACAGCCGGCACTTAGCCCCCCGGGGGCTTTTTTTACGGCGTCCAAAAAATTTGACTTGATTTCTTGCCGCGCGGTTCTATAGAATGCCATTGGCTCTCTTTCGCCGGCTGGAGAGGGCTCCCTCAATATCCAATCATCACCCCCCTTTTGCTGACCTCAGCCGGCACTTCCTCCGCCGCTTTGCGCGCCCCCGCGCTTGTGTTATCATACGGTCGATTTTCAAGCGCGGAGTATCAGATGGGCGAGATCGACTGGAAGAAGGACCTGGGCAACCATTTCGAGAACGTCCGGGTCATCGAGCTCTGCCAGGCCGAGACGGTCGCCCAGTTCGACCAGTTCTGCGAGTTCATCGCCGAGCCGGCCTTCGAAGCCCTGACCGACGAGCTGGTTCCCTACAAGATCAAGTCCGAGCAGGTCAAGGCCAAGGGCCGCAGCATCCGCTTCGTCATCTGCTTCCCGGGACTCAAGGACGAGCAGTTCCACTACCGCATCGCGCTGCCCAAGAACTCCGTCGAGCTGCGGCTGAAGCTGCAGATCAAGGCCAGGCGGACGCCCAAGGCCGAGTACGAAACGACGGACGAGGACTTCATGCCCGGGCTGTTCCCCCTCAAGGTCTTGCGGATGGACAAGGACGAGGTCGTCGCAGACGTCGTCAAGCACTACACGACGTTCTGCTACAAGGCGCTGACCTCGCCCGATTGAGGCGGGCTAGTTCGGCGGTCCGGCCTTTTCGTCCGGGAGCGGCTGGCCGCTCGCGGCCGGCTGCTCTTTCGACGGCTTGGCCCACTTGCCGGGCTTCCAGACCCAGCGGGCGCCGACCTGTTCCCAAGTCCCCGGCACCCAGGCCTTGCCTTTCTTGGCTTTGGCCCAACGGCCCTCGACCCACTCGTAATTGATGCCGCCCCACTTCCAGTAGCCCGGGATCCAGGCGAATGCCGGACCGGGCTTGAGCGTGGGCGCCTCCGTCCGGAGCGGGGGAGGCCCGATCCGCGGCTGGTCGGCGGCCAGGCCGGCGGCCGCGGCGAGCGAAAGGACGGCCAGAACGGCCCAGGCGGTCTTCCTCATCGCTTCCTCCACCCGTTTAGTCGCGGCAGGGGAGAAAAAAGGCGGCGGCTCGTCCTATCCCTTGATCCTGTATTCCCTCACCTGGGCGCCGCGATACTCGTCCAGGAGGAAGAGCCGGTCGCCGGCGATGAAGATGCCGTCGACGAAGGAGTCGAGCGGCAGGGATCCGAGCAGCGCGCCGTCGGCGTCGAAGACCTCGAGCTTGTAGGCGTCGGTCGTCCGCAGCTCCTGCCCCTCGCCCACGACCTTGTAGCCGATGGTCCGGCCGCCCTTTTCGTCCATCGACATCGTCACCCCCCGGCCGACCTGCTCTTCCTTCTTGAGCTGGCGGGTCAGGGTGGCGACCCAGATCCGGCCCCGGCCGTCGACGGCGACGCCGGCGGCGCAGCGGTTCAGCTTCGGCCCGCGGACGCTGACGGACTGGCCGTTCCGCTCGATCTCGCCCTTGTCCTTGAATTCCATGGAGTAGGGAAGCGGGCGATCGGCGCGCCAGAGCAGCCGGCCGTCGGCCGCGTACTTGTCGATGCGGTTCTGGACCGGATAGACGAGGTAGACCTGGCCCGCGGCGTCGACCGTCATGAGGGTCTCGTTGCCGGCGGTGTTCAGGAGCTCGGCCTTGAAGTCGGTGGGCTGGCCGAACTCGCGAACGGTCCGGCCCTCGAGGTCGAGGACCTTGACCAGCTTCGGCAGCGCCGCGGCCTTCTCCGCCTCGCCGGGTCTGAGGATGCGCATCTGCATCCGGGGCGCCCCGGCCACCAGCTCGCCCGGCCGGCCCAGGAGGACCGGTCCGGCGCCCTGCTCGAGGCCCTTGATAGTCTTGTGGTCCTTGCCGTCCGGGGTCAGGACCTGGATGCGCTGGTTGTTGGGATCGGAGACGTAGAGAAAGCCCTTGGCGTCGATGGCGATCCCGGACGGGTAGAGGAACTCGCCCGGTCCCTGGCCCTGGCGGCCGTAGGTGGCCAGATATTTCCCGTCGCGGCCGAACTTCTGGACGCGGTGGTTCCCCATGTCGAGGATATGGATGCTGCCGGCGGCGTCGACGGCCAGGGCCGTGGGCATGAAGAAGGCCACGTTCGGGTCGGCCGTCTCCGGGTCGCCGAGGGTCAGGACGGGCTCGATCGTCACCCGGGGCGTCTTGCCCCAGGCGCCGGGCCCGGCATTGTGGACGAGGCGGACGCCGTCCGCGATTTCCGTTTTCTGGGCGGCGGCGGGCGCCGCGGCCAGGGCGAGAGCGGCCACGATCAAGAGGATCTTCGATCTCATGGGGGGTTCCTCCTTCTCCTGTAAACCGATTATAGCCGCAAAGGGTTGCCGGGGACAGGACGGCCGCTCTGCTCTTTTCGCGCGACGGGCCGCGGCCCATTGAACCGGTCCCCCGATTTCAATATAGTGACGGCGACAAAGAGCCGGAGGACTGGAATGGACGACAACGGCATCGTCGGGCTTCTGCGGGACATGGTCCGGGCGCCGAGCCACCCGGGCGTGCCGCGGCAGGAAGAGGGGACGGTTCGCGCGCTCGAGGCCTATCTCGGCCGGCACGGCATCGCCGTCGAGCTGGTCCAGGTCCGCCAGGGCCGCCCCAATCTCCTCGCCGGCATTAAAGGACGGAAACCGGGGCGCCATCTGCTGCTCTGCGGCCACACGGACACCGTGGCCCCGAACGAGGGTTCCGACGTGGACTTCTTCTCGGCCCGGACCGAGGCCGGCCGGGTGTTCGGACGCGGCGCCGTCGATATGAAGGGGGCCATCGCGGCCATGGCCGGGGCCCTGGCGGAGATACAGGGGAGCGGGGGGCTCGAGGCCGGCCGCGTGACCCTGGCCGCGGTCATCGACGAGGAGCTCGAGAGCCACGGCGCCGAGGCCCTGATCCGGAGCGGCTTCAAGGCCGACGGGGCCGTGATCGGCGAGCCGACGGAGAACCGGGTGGCCGTCGGCCACCTGGGGCTGGAGTGGCTCGAGGCGCGCTTCTTCGGCCGGGCGGCCCACGGCAGCCTGCGGAAGGAGGGCGTCGACGCCATCGCCGCCGCGGCCCATTTCGTCTCGCTCGTCGAGAGCGAGCTCATCCCCGGCTTCGAAGAGCGCCGCGACCCGGTGCTCGGCCTGCCGGCCATCAACGTCGGCACCATCCGGGGCGGCCAGCAGCCGAGCATGGTCGCCGCCGAATGCCGGGTCCAGGTCGACCGGCGCTGGGTGACCACGGAGACCGTCGAACAGGTGTTCGACGATCTCAATCGCCTCCTGGCCAAAGTCCGGGCCGCCCGACCCGGGCTGACGACGGAACTGGCCCGGATGCCCGGAGGAATGGCCACCATGCTCCACGGCCCCCTGGTGATAGATCCGGGGCATCCGCTCGTCGCGGCCGCCCGCGGGGCCTTCGCGGAGGCCGGAGGCGGGGACCCGGGCCTCGCGGTTTTCCCCGCCTGGACCGACGGCGCCCTTCTCTGGCGCGAGGCCGGCATCCCGACCCTCGTCTGGGGACCGGGGGAGCTCCGGCTGGCGCATTCGGCCGAGGAGAGCGTCGCCGTCGACGACGTCCTTCTCGCGGCGCGCCTCTACGCCGCCGCGGCCCGCCGCTTCACGGCGGCCCCCTGAACCCCTAAACCCCGGAAGCTCGACGGATCGCTGAAAGCTCCCGCCCGCCGTTGAGGCGTGCCCGGGACGGGAGGCGGCGGCCGGGCTTTTCCTTGGCGTCGGCGCCCTCCGGACGGCGTGTTGACAGGCTGCCACCCCGGAATCATTATGAATAGGGGCAGAGGGAGGAACGGAGGACCGGCATGAGAGCGCCGGACGGCCCGGGGCGGAGCAAAAGAGCGCTCCGGCGGCTTCTAGCCGGTCTGTCCGCGGTCGTCCTGGCGTCGGCCTGCTCCGTTTACAAGGTCAAGGAAATGGACGGCCGGGCCCTGGCCGCCAAGGGCCGGCGCGGGAAGATCATCAGCGTGCAGACGGCCGACGAGAGCATCGCCTTCGCGGCCAGCGATCCGCCCGCGGTCAAGAACGGGGCGTTGGTCGGCAACCTGCATCTGACCTACACCATCGACCCGCTCGATATCGCCGATATCACCGGCGGCGGGACTGGTCCGAAGGTCGTGCTGAAAGACGGCAGCCGCTTCCGGGTCGTCTCCAGCTGGGCCGAAGGCGATAAGATCTTCTGTCAGGCGGTCAAGGCCAGGTGGATCCCCCTCGACCGGATCACGCGGGCCAGGGTCCGGAAGATCAACGGACCGGCCTCGGTCCTCAAGGCGCTCGCCGGCGTCGTCGTCTTCGTGGGCGTTCTTGCCATCGACGCCGTGTTCCCCGGCGAGGTTGAGGACGCCCTCGCCACGGACGTCGAAGCCACGGTCGATGTGCTCAACTGGATGTTCAAGTCCGAAGGGGGCGGCGCGAACGGGAAGATAGGCCGCCGGGGGTCCAACGCCGCGCTCTTGGAAATGGACAAATCGTACGACACGGCCGCGGAAACGGAGTTCTGGGCCATGGAATGGACGCCCGTCGAGGCCGCGCCGGACGCGGACGGCAAGCTCCGGATCCGGCTCGGCAATCCGTCCGGCGTGACGCGGGGGATTGACGAAGCCAAGCTCGTCGTCGTCGATCATGCCCCCGGGGTGAGCGTCTTCCCCGACGTTTATGGGGCCGTGCGCGGCTGTGCCGCCCCCGTCGCCCCCGAAACGGCCACGGCCGGGAAGGGCCGGGACATCAAGGATCTCATCTCGGCCCGGGACGGCGTCTTCTGGCGGACGGCCGACGCTGACGTGGCGCGGGCCGCGACGCCACCGTCACGGGACGCGATCACGCTCTCGTTCCCCCGGCCGAAGAACGCCCGCCGAGCTAAGCTCATCGTCGCCGCCGCGAATTCTTCATGGCGCGCCGTATTCGCCCGGGAGGTCAAGGCCCGGCTGGCCGCTTCGCCCGCCCCGTCTCCGAGCCAGGCCTCGCAGCCCCAGCGGCTCCCGGGGCCGCAGCGGCCCGGCTACGAGGAATGGGAGTATGGCCGCGTCCGAGTCCAGCTGCTGACAGCCTTCGGCTGGCAGACCGGGCAGGCGCTCTTCGCCGGCGGGCCGCTTCCGGCCGGCGACATGATCTATAACCTCGACCTGGACGATATCGGCACCGACAAGGTTTGGCTCAAGTTCTCCCCGCCGGCCGGATATTGGCTGGTCGACCGCCTGGCCCTCGATTTCGGCGATGACGCGCCGGTCGAAGCGGCCGATGTCGCCGCCGAGGACGTGGACGGCCCGGACGCGGCCGAGGTCCTGCTGGCGCTCGCGGCCGAAGACGCCACCACATTCCTCTTCGGGCCCGATAACCCGCCCGCCCTCCTGACCTTCACTCCGCCCCCGCCCAAGGCGGGACGGGAACGGACCCTCTTCCTCCGCACCGTCAGCCGCTACGAGATGCCCCCTGGTCGCCCCGACAGGCAACCGCAGGCCGGCCCGGATAGATAAATAGTGTATGATGGAGGGGATGAACACGCCGCGAAAAATCCTCCTGGCCGCCGTCTCCATCCTGCTGGCCTTCCCGGTCCTGGCGCCCGTCGCCGCCGCCCAGGCCCCCGCCGTCGCGCCCGCCCAGGCCGAACCCTACGCCCTCGACAGCAAGATCCCGGTCGACCCGCGCATCACCGTCGGCCGGCTTCCCAACGGACTCCGCTACTGGATCCGCGAGAACAGGGAGCCGAAGAACCGGGCCGAGCTGCGCCTGGTCGTCAACGCCGGCTCGGTCCTCGAGGACGAGGACCAGCGCGGCCTGGCCCACGTCGTCGAGCACCTGGCCTTCAACGGCACGACCCACTTCCCGCAGCAGAAGCTGGTCGATTTCATGGAATCGATCGGCATGCGCTTCGGGTCCGACCTCAACGCCTTCACCAGCTTCGATCAGACGCTCTACATGCTCCAGATCCCGATGGACTCGCCGGCCATCGTCGACAACGCCTTCCTCATACTCGAGGACTGGGCCCACAACGTCACCTTCGAGCCCAAGGCCGTGGACAAGGAGCGCGGCATCATCCTGGAGGAATGGCGGCTCGGCCAGGGCGCCGACGCCCGCATCCGGGACAAGCAGATCCCCATCCTGCTGGCCGGCTCGCGCTATGCCGAGCGCCTGCCCGACGGCAAGCCCGAGGTCATCGCCAACTTCACCTACGACGCGCTCCGGCGCTTTTACCGGACCTGGTACCGGCCCGACCTCATGGCCGTCATCGCCGTGGGCGATTTCGACCGGGCCCGGATCGAGGACCTGATCAAAAGACACTTCGGCCCGCTGGCCGTCCCGCCGGACGCCGCGGCGCGCCCCGTGTACCCCGTGCCGGACCACGACGGGACGCTCTTCGCCCTAGCTCCCGATAAGGAGGCCTCCCAGAGCGTCGTGGCCGTTTACCACAAGCTCCCGGCGGCCGACCAGAGCACGGTCGGCGCCTACCGCCGCATGCTGGTCGAGCGGCTGTTCAACGACATGATCAACGAGCGGCTCGGCGAGATCGCCCGGAAGCCCGACCCGCCCTTCCTCGGCGCTATCTCCAGCCGCGGCCGCTTCGTCGGCTCCAAGGACGCCTACGCCCTTTCGGCCCTGGTGGCCGAGGGCGGCATCCCGCGCGGCCTCCGGGCCCTCTACGCCGAGGGCGAGAAGGTGGCCCGCTTCGGCTTCACCGCGACCGAGCTCGAGCGCCGCAAGGGCGTGGCCCTGCGCTACTTCGAGCGGGCCCTGGTCGAGAAGGAGACCCAGGACTCCGACGCCTACGCCGAGGAGTTCACCCGGGCCTTCCTCGAGGGCGAGCCGACGCCCGGCATCCAGTTCGAATACGATCTCCACAAGCGCTTCCTGCCCGGCATCACCCTCGAGGAGGTCAACGCCCTGGCCCGGGAATGGATGACCGACCGCAACCGCGTGGTCATGGCCAGCTTCCCCGACAAGCCCTCCGTCCCGGCGCCGGCCGAGGCCGAGCTGAGGGCCGTCCTGGAGGAGGTCAAGAGCCAGGAGATCGCGGCCTACGAGGACACGGCCACCGACGCGCCGCTCATCGCGCAGGAGCCTGCCCCCGGCTCGATCGTCGCCCGCCGCGAGATCCCGGCCGTCGGGGTGACCGAGTGGACGCTCTCCAACGGCGCCCGCGTCGTCCTCAAGCCGACGACCTTCAAGGAGGACGAGATCCTGCTCCGGGCCGTGAGCGCCGGCGGCGTCTCGCTGGCCGACGAGGGCGGCCTCATCGCGGCCAACACGGCCGACGAGGTCGTGCCGGCCGGCGGCCTGGGGGCCTTCAGCGCCGTCGACCTGGAGAAAAAGCTGGCCGGCAAGGCGGTCAACATCAACCCGTCCATCGGCGAGCTCGAAGAGGGGCTGGCCGCCAGCGCCTCGCTCCGCGACGCCGAGACGCTCTTCCAGCTGATCTACCTGACCTTCACCGCGCCGCGGCCCGACCCGGTCGTCTTCGAGGCCTTCAAGGCCCAGCTCAAGAGCGTCCTCGAGAACCGGACCAAGAGCCCGGAGACCGTGTTCTCGGACACCCTGAGAACGACCCTGCAGCGGGACCAGCCCCGCTTCCGGCCGATGACCGTGGACGAGATCCCACAGATGGACCTCGAGAAGTCCCTGGCCTTCTACCGCGACCGCTTCGCCGACGCCGGCGACTTCACCTTCGTCCTGGTCGGCAATCTGGACCTGGCGAAGATCGAGCCGCTCGTCTGCCGCTACCTGGCCTCGCTGCCGGCGCTCCACCGGACGGAAACGTGGAAGGACTGGCGCGTGGCGCCGCCCGAGGGCGTGGTCAAGCGGACGGTCGAGAAGGGCGTCGAGCCCAAGAGCCTGACGGCCATCGTCTTCTCCGGCGATTTCCGGGACGACGCCGCCGGCCGCATCAACATCCGGGCGGCCGCTCACATCCTGGAGACGCGCCTGCGGAAGCTGCTGCGCGAGACCCTGAGCGGCACCTACGACGTCGGCGTCCGGCCGGGCTACGGCCGCATCCCGCGGCCGGAGTTCCGCATGTCGATCAACCTGGGCACCGACCCGGCCCGGATGGAGGAGATGACCCAGGCCATCTTCGCCGAGATCAGGAAGATGCAGAAGAAGGGGCCCACCGCCGCCGAGGTCGGGGAGAACCGCCTGGCCGAGTCCCGCGACTTCGAGATCGCCAGCCGCCAGAACGACTGGTGGGTCGAAGAGCTCGTCGAGTGCTGCCGGCTGGGCACGGACCCGGCCGGGATCGTCCGCTTCCCCGAGTCGCTGAAGCTCCTGACCCGCGAGTCGATCAAAGCCGCGGCCAGGACGTACTTCAACACCGAGCGCTACGTCCAGGTCACGCTGTATCCGGAGAAGAAGTAGCGCCAGGCGGCGGAATTCTTCTAGCCCCGAAATAATGGGGTTTTTCTTGCCTTGCTACCCTACTTCTTCATAGCCCGCAGCGCGGAACGGATCGTCCTCTTGATCAAGTCGGACTCGCCCCTATTGCTTTTCCCTTTCCTTTTTCCTGAACAGAAAACACAATGCAAGTGAACCAGCAACTATGGTGATGATTTCCAGGGCCAATATATCGCGACGGACAGGGAAATCGTACGCGCGTATTATCAAAACTAAGGCGCCAGGCTCATCTGCTGCACTAGTTGCCGCCCTCGGAAGTCGCCACGTTATATGATCACCAATAAGCCGCCCTTCGGAATTTACATCAAGTTCTTGAATTGGAGGGAATGCCAGGGCAGCCCCTAGCAATAAAGAGCCGCAGATAATGACTATCCTGCATTTCTTTTTCACCGGTTACTCCAGATAAATGGCCCGTATCCACTCTTGTGTGCTAAGACCAGCCTGATATAGAACGTGGTAGATTGCATCGCTTGACTCGGGCCTCCGCTTTTTAGCTGCACCGCACACCTGCCACCTCCGGGCTTCCGCCGCTTGCCGCGGGGTTGGTTTACCAGCCCGGCACGAACGATATTTTTTTCGCCTCAGTACTCTTCGTAGCTTGGCCACCAAATAATCGACGCCCGATCTTTCTCTATCAGCTTCCCGGTATCGGGGTTAAATACGAAGTTCAGATCATTCCGAAGAAAATAGAACCCGCGGTAAACCAGCAGGATCGCTTTTCCGCTCTTGAGCCCGTAGCGATCAGCCAGCTCCTTTTGAACAGGATATGCAGCATTGTGGCAACTCGGCCGTCCCATCAGCACGAGAACCTTGACCATGTCATCGCCGATCTGAATCATCGTATCGAATGTTTTTACCTTGTGATTGAATTGAAGCGCCATGTAACCATAGAAGATGAAGACCAATGCGATGGCAACGATAATGAACTCCTTGCGAATTCTTATCATGGCGAACCCCCTTCAACCTCCATCACCCCCCCAATGGCACCAGGCAGCTCCCCCCCAGCTTCTGTGCTTGCTCACTTTTCCAATCTCCCCATGATAAAACCCCGGTCTTTATCTATCAATTCTCTAGTATCGGGGTTAAATACAAAATTCAGATCATCCCGAAGAAAATAGAACCCGCGGTAAACCAGCAGGATCGTTTCTCTGGTCTTAAGCCCATATCGGTCAGCCAGCTCATCACTGACAAAATGACCATGATTATGGCGACTCGGTCGCCCCATCAGCGTGAGGACTCTGGCCATGGTGTCGCCGATTTGGATCCTCGTATTGAATGTCTTTACCCTTTGATCGAATTGAAACGCCTTATAGCCATAGAAGGCAGCGATCAACGCGATGGCAACGAATATGAGCTTCTTTTTCGCCATCACCACGATCCTCTCTTCTTCTTCATAGCCCGCAGCGCGGAACGGATCGTCCTCTTGATCAAGTCGGCCTCATCAGAAAGGCCCAGCTTGATCCTTAGGATAGATGCCAGCATCTTATCCGGTTCTATGCCGGCTTCAATCTGAAATTCGTTGACCCCATCGGCGTCAAGGTCGCAGATGAAGGTGATAACCACGCCATACGTGAATCCGGCTTTATCGGTTATCTCGCGTGTATAACGATAGCAGATATCCGTTCCATCCGCAGCTTTATACACCCATAATGCCAGGGGGTTCTCCAATACAGGGTGGTTTGCAGCCAGGTCCGGCATATCCGCGTAAAGAAGATTCCTTATTCTGTACTTCGTTTCGTCCTTTCCCATCCATATTTCCATTCGAATCTCGCGTGGAATACCATTGATGTCAACTTTCTTAGACTCTATTAGAACCATCTTCGCTGTGTCGGGCAGGTTCCAGCCCTTAGAATTCAATACGATCTCGGTCCAGGCTGCCTCGAGGCGGAGTAACGCGAAAAGGAAGAACAAAGCGCAAGTGAATAGCCGTCTCATTTTTTTATCGATTCCTTTATCCTATTTTGGTCTTCTCGCCCCGTAACCGCTTTTTCGGAAGAATGCCCTGCAGCTCTTGTTGAAAGTCGGCCGCAGCGATACTGATATTTTTATTGTCATGGTCACTATTCGAAGCTCGACCACCACGTTATAATGGCCCGATCTTTCTCTATCAGTTCCCCGGTATCGGGATTGAAGGCGAAGTTCAAATCTTCGCGAAGAAAATAGATCCCTCGATAAACCAGAAGAATTGTATCCCTGGTTTTAAGCCCATATCGGACAACCAACTCCTCTCCAACGGGATAGTCGGGATTAATGCCGGAAGGCTGACCCATAAGCCTAATGACCTTGGCCATGCTATCGCCGATTTGAATCCTCGTATCAAATGCTTTTACCTTCTCATTAAATCTCAGGGCTTTGTATCCATAGAAGACGACGATCAACGCGATAACTGAGAAAACGAACGCCTTAGGAATTCTCATTTGTAGATAAGGTGTCCGGGATCCATCTGATAGACCGGATGCTTTTCGCAGCGGCGAGAAAGGCAGAGAAACAACCGCCAAGTCTTTCGGACATCCCACCCTTCCGTCTGCCCGGATAATAAATCGGCCGGCGCGGGAATGTCAACCTGCCCCGGGGCTCGATCAAGGCCGCGGCGGCGCGCATCATTGACCGCCGTCAGGGCTTTCCGATATGATCCCGCCCATGACACCCTTCGCCCCTATCGGCCAATCCCGCCGCCCCCGCACCGCACCACGCCCGGCGCTTCTCGGCGCCCTCCTGGCCCTCCTTTCGGCCGCTGCAGTTCCCCTGCCGGCCGCCGCGCCCCCGCCCCCGCAGGAGTTCAAGCGGCTGGCCCAGCACGATCCCGCCCGGCCGATCGCCTTCCGTATCGTGTTCGAGGAGAACGCGCAGGTCGGCGAAGTGAACTGGTCCGCCAAGGGAGAAGTGCGGTATGCCCTCCTTCCGGCCTGGGACGGCACGCCTTTCTCGTGGAGCGCCTTCGCCCGCCTCAAGGCGGGCGAGCGGCTGCCGTTCTACGTCAAGGAGATCAAGGGCTCGGGCAAGGCCAAGGACCCCGACTTCGACTATACCTGGACCGAGACGCTCCGGGACGGGGCCTATGAGTTCAACGCCAAGAACGGATCGAGCTACAGCAAGCAAGCCCCCTACGCCGACGACACGGACGCGGTGCTCGAACGCACTGCATCCGGGGCCACCCTGAAGTTCAGCTGGATGCTCCAGACGGTCACCGAGATCGGCGCGGGCGTCAATTGCCTCGGCTTCACCGACGACGAGGCGGCCCGGCTCCTGACGTTCCGTTTCAGCGAAGACGAGATCCGGCGGGCGGCCTCGATCGTCAAGACGAACCAGGGGACCATCCAAGGCGACCCCGAGGCCGATATCAGGTACCCGGTCGACGTACGGGCCACGCTGAGCTTCGGGCCCCCGCCCGCCGCCGCCCAGGTCACGCTGGCCGGCTGCTTCACGCTGGGAGAGGGCGGCCGGGGCCAGGTGACGGCCTCGGGCACCCCGGCAGGCGGCACCTACAGCTTCCGCGTCATTCCGCCGGAGGCGGTGACGGTCCAGTCCAAGGGCGCCGCGGCCACGCTGACCGCGGGATCGCCGGACCGGGGGACCCTCTTCGTGGAATACACCACCCCCGACGGCCAGGTCGTCGAGGCCTCCCACGCCGTGGCCTCGGTGCGCATCGAATCGGTCAACGGCGGCCAGGCCGTCCCCGAGATCGCGCTCTACGATGTCGACGGCAATAAAACGTCGGGCGTCCTCGAGGTCCCGATCAGGGTCCTCCCCGCGGACGCGGCGGACATGCTCGATTTCGTCGCCGACGACCCGGCGATCCTGTCCCTCGCCAACCTGGGCAACGCGGTCGCCCTCCAGGGCCTGCGCACTGGGAAGACGGCCATCCAGGCCCGGACCTCGTGTGGCGAGCGCTTCGGCCCCGCCGTCCAGGTCGATGTCGTAAATTGCGACAAGGCGACAATAGCCAAGCTCGAGGAGATGATGAAGATCGCCTCGGACTCCTGGAAGGCCTCGGCCAAGGACTTCTCGGCGGCCATGGATTCCAAGGAGTTCCAGGAGTCCTCGGAAAAGATCGCGACGGCCACCGCCCAGCTGGCCCGCAAGACGGCCGTCGCCGTCGTCGGCTCGGTGGCGGGTTACGGGGACAAGGTGGCCGCCGGGGTCACGGGAGTCTCCGAAGTCATCGGCAAGCTCGACGCCGCCATCGACGTCCTCACCGACCTCGAAATGGGCGCCGATGTCGTGGACAGCAGCGTCGACGTGGCCGGCCTGGCCGCGGAGTACTCGGGCAAGCAGTTCGTCCAGACGGTCTTCGACGCGCAGGACGTCGTCAAGGCGGCCCAGGAGTTCGGCCAGCACCTCGGCAACCTCAAGGGCCAGACCGACAGGATGGCCGAGGCGGCCAAGTGGATGGACCACTGGAACAAGATCATGCAGGACATCACCCGGCGCCAGAAGCTCTGCCGGAAAACGGAGACGCCGCCGCAGGAGAAGAAGACGCCGACCGAGCCGGAAAAGCCGAAACCCACGCCGAAGTCCGATCCGAAGAAGACGACGCCCACGACCCCGGCCACGACGCCCACGACGCCGGGCACGACGACCCCGGCCACGACGCCCGGGACGGAACTGCCGCCGACGCCCCCGTCCAACCCGCCGAGCCTGGTGGGGCTGCCCTTCGAAAAGAGCGACTGCGGCTGCGGTAAGACCCAGGCCATCGGCCAGACCGCGGCCGGCCTCGCCTCGATCTCGACGGGCTTCGGCAACCTGTTGGACTGCGTCGATCAGTTCCGCACCACCGGGCTCGAGCCCTATGCCGCGACCCTGCAGGAGATGCCGGCGGTGTTCGAGAAGCTGGGAGCCGCCGCGAAAACGGGGGGCAAGACCCTCAAGGAGGCCGCCAAGACCGCCCTGCCGTCGGTGCAGTCGTTCTCGGTGCGGGCCAAGGCCTTCCAGACCGCGGGCCTGACGTTCAACGAGAGCTTCCAGGCCTGCCCGGAGTCGACGAAGACGGCGGTCGGCTACCTCCAGTCGGCCAAGGACTACGCCAAGACGACGGAGAGCACGGCCACGATCGAATTGAAAAAATAGCTTCAGCGGCGCCTCCGGCCCCGGCTGGAGCGGGGAGGGAAGCATGAAAAAGGGCGTGCTTCGAACGGCGCTCCGGAGCGGGACGGTCGTCCCGCTCTGCCTTGGAGCGGCCAGGCTCCTCGTGCACCTGGCCGTCGGCGGGCGATACGGCTTCTTCCGCGACGAGCTCTACTTCATCGTCTGCGGCGGGCGGCTCGACTTCGGGTACGTCGACCAGCCGCCGCTCACGCCGCTCGTCGCCCGGCTGGCGCGGCTCCTTTTCGGCGACTCGCTCCCGGGGCTGCGCCTCCTGCCGGCCCTGGCCGGGGCGGCGACGATCGTGCTGGCCGGCCTCATCGCCCGCCGGCTGGGCGGAGGCCGCGGGGCCCAGGCGCTGGCCGCGGTTTCGGTCTTCTTCGCGCCCGTCCTCCTGGGCTTCGGCGGGATGCTGACGCCCAACGCCTTCGACGTCCTGTTCTGGACGCTGGCGGCCTACCTCCTGGTCCTCATCCTGAAGGACGGACGGCGGAAACTCTGGCCGGTCTTCGGCCTGGTCGTCGGCCTGGCCCTGCAGAACAAGTACTCGATCGCCTTCTTCGTCGCCGCTCTCGGCCTCGGCTTCCTGCTCAGCTCGGCCCGGTCCGAGCTCCTGCGCGGCCGGTTCTGGGCGGGGGTCGCCGTCGCCCTGGCCGTCTTCCTGCCCAATCTCCTGTGGCAGGTCCGGCACGGCCTGCCGTTCATCGAGCTCAACCGCAACGCCGTGGCCCACAAGAACGCCGTCCTCTCGCCGCTCCAGTTCCTCGCCGGCCAGACCATGGAGGCCCTGCCCCTGACGATGATCGTCATCCTCATCGGGATCGGCTATTTCTGGTTCGGGCGCGACGCCAGGCCCGTGCGGACCTTCGCCTGGGCCTACGTGGCCCTGTTCGCCTTCTTCGTCTTCTCGGGCGGCAAGGCCTACTACATGGCCCCCGTCTACCCGGTCATGCTGGCCGGCGGGGCGGTGGCCCTGGAGCGCTTCGCCTCGCGGCCGAAGCGGCGCTGGGTCGTCCCGGCCGGCCTCGTCCTGGCCGCCGCGTTCGGGACCGCGGCCGCGCCGATGGCCGTTCCGGTGCTGTCCCCCGGCGGCCTAGTCTCGTACATGCGCGGCCTGGGGATCGCGCCCCAGGCGGGAGAACGCCAGGAGTTAGGCCTCCTTCCCCAGCACTTCGCCGACCAGTTCGGCTGGGAGGGATTGGCCGAGGACGTGGCCCGCGTCTATCGGGGCCTCGACGAATCCGACAAAGCCGTTTGCGGCATCTTTGCTCAGAACTACGGCGAGGCTTCGGCCGTCAACGTCCTGGGCCGCCGGTTTGGGCTGCCATTCGCGGCCAGCGGCCACAACAACTATTGGCTCTGGGGCCCGCCGCCGGGCCGCGGCGAGGTCATGATCGTCATCGGCGGGAACGCGGAGGATCATCTCCGGACGTACGTCCAAGTCGTCGAGGCCGCCCGCCACTCCGACGCCCTCGCCATGCCCTACGAGAGCGGGCTTCCGATCTATCTCTGCCGCGGCCTCAAGGTCCCCCTGACGGACGTCTGGCCCCGCGTCAAGCTCTATATCTAGCTCAGCGCGGCAGACCGACCTCGTCAAGGACCGCCAGGAAGCGCGGGTCGCGGGCCAGGCGGGGCAGGCTCGTCTCGGTCGCGACGTGGACGACCACGACGGAAGGGTCGCGTTCCCGTACGGCCGTCCTCAGCAATTCCAGGGCCCGATCGATATCGCCCATGGCGGCCGCGGCCCACGCCACGTGGACGGCGGACACCAGGCCGGTCTTTTCCCATTCCCGGAGCAGATTCCCGTAAACGTCCGCGGCGCTCTTGCGGTCGCCCTTCTTGAGATAGGCCACCGCCAAGCCGGCCTCGGGCCAGCCGCGGGTGCCGGGGAGCAGGCAGCTTTTCTTGAACATCTCTATGCTCTCGTCGATGCGCCCCTCGATCAGAGTGGCCAGTCCGGCGCCGAAATAGGCGAAGCTGAAATCGGGCTCGATCGCTTGAACCTTCCTGAATTCCTTGAGGGCCTCTTCGGTCCCGCCGGTATGAACGTGGATCCACATGGACAGGCCGTGGAGATAGGGCGTGAGCGGCTCCGCGGCCAGGGCCCGCCCGATCTCCTTTCGGGCTTCCTTGAAGCGTCTCCGGGAAAACAGGAAATAGGCGTACCACCCCCGCGTCATTCCGTCGGCCGGATCGAGCTCGAGGGCCCGTTGGAAGTCCGCCTCGGCCGCATCCCAGTTCCATCCGTAGATGAACTGCACCCAGGCGTTGACGGCGTGGGCCTCGGCCAGGTCCGGCCCCAGCGCCAGGGCTTCCCTTGCGGCCGCCTCGGCCTTCGGGCCCATGTCATTGGGACGGGCCAGGAGGAGGGTCGCCATATTTATGTGAAACCAGGCGATGCCGACCTTGGCCAGGGCGAACTTGGGATCGCGGCGGAGGGCTTCCTCGAAATAGCGCAGGGCCAGCCCCGGCGCTTCCGGCTTCGGCCGGCCCAGGAGATAGCGGCCCGTCATATAGAGCTCGTAGGCCTGCATGTCGGCGGTGGGCCGCTCGCGCAGGGCCGATTCCTCCCGGGCGGAGAGGACGATGCCGAGACGGGCCGCGACCGAACTGGCGATACCGTCCTTGACCGCGAAGAAGTCTTCCTTCGGCCGGTCGAAGTCTTCCGCCCAGAGCACGAAACCGTTCCGGGCTTCGACCAGCCGGGCCACGGCCCGCAGGCGCGGACCCGCGACCCGGGTGCTTCCCTCGATGAGGTACCGGACCTTCAAGGCGCGGCCGGTCCGGCGGGCGTCGAGACCCATCTTCTTGACGACCGAGGCCGTCACGCGCCCTGTCACGCGGAGGCCGTGGATCCGGCCCAGGCCGTCGGTGATGTCCTCGGTGAGGCCGGCGGCCAGCTCCTCCGAGCCCGGGCCGGGGCTCAGATCGTCGAAGGGCAGGACGGCGATCGACCCCGCCGCCGGCCCGGCCTTCAAGGCCAGGATCAGGATGGCGGCGACGGCCGCGACCGCCCCGGCGCCGGCCAGCCCCAGGATCGCCAGGCGCCTCGACTTGCGGGGGGCCTGCTCGTGCTCGTCAACCTTCTGCGCCAGCCAGGCGTCGAGCTCGTCGCTGTAGGCGAAGACGCGGGCCTTCGCCGAGCCGTCGAGCCGGTGAACGGGCAGACCCATCTCGTTCTCGAACCTCTGGCAGGTCCGGGGCGTGCGCTTGAGGTAGGCGGAAATCTCCTTCCAAGAAGAAAGGACCTCCCGCTGTTCGGACATCCCACCCTTCCGGCCGTTCCGATCATAGCCCGGCCGCCGCGCGCGTGTCAAACGTTCCGGCCATGCGACATCATGAACCGGAATGCGCCATAGAGCGACGCCTCGCTCCGGCCCCTTGACTATCGCCCGGGCGGAGCCGACCTGAATGACCGTAAAACAGAGGAGGCCCCATGAACATCAAGGGAACGGCTGTCGCGGCGCTTCTGATCGCTTTAAGCGGCGGGTGGTCCGGCCAGGACGTCCGCTCCGGTCCGCCGGCCCGGATGCCCGGCCTTCAGGCGGCCGCCGAGATCGTCCGGGACTCGAACGGCATCGCCCACATCCGGGCGGCCAACGAGCACGACCTGTTCTTTCTTAACGGCTACGTCCACGCCGAGGACCGGCTGTTCCAGATGGACGTGTTCAGGCACACGGCCGCCGGCGCGCTGGCGGAGCTTGTCGGCCCGGCCGCGCTGGCCCAGGACGTCAAGTTCCGGACCCTCGGGCTGGGCCGGGCCGCGGCCCGGTCGTGGGCGGCCGCCTCGCCGCGCGTCCGGGCGATCCTCGAGGCCTACGCCGACGGCGTCAACGCCTTCGTCGCCGGCCATCCGCTCCCGCCCGAGTACGGCGCCCTCGGCGTCGGGGCGTTCGATCCCTGGGAGCCCCTGGATACGATGAAAATCGTTAAGGTCCTCTGCCTCCAGCAGGGGGTGTTCAACGAAACCGACATTCCGTACACGACCGCTCTTTTGAACTACCAGGCGGCGGGCGGCGCGCTGGGCTTCGACGGCACGAAGCTCTTCTATGACGACCTCTTCCGCTCGGCCCCGTTCGAGACGGCCACGACCGTTCCCGACGCCATGGCCGAGCCGGTCCGGGCTCCGGGCAGGGGCCGCCACCGCCCCGCCCCGTCCCCGGACCCGTCCCTGCTGGAGCTGATGGAGAGGCACGTCAAGGAGACCGACGGGATCGAATTCTTCCGGGCGGCCAGGGAGGGCCGCGGCGGCGGCTCGAACGGCTGGGCCGTCGGCGGGCGCTGGACGGACTCGGGCTTTCCGCTGATGGCCAACGACCCGCACCTCGAGATGCCGGTCCCCCCGTACTTCTATCCGATCCATCTCTCGGCGGGACGATATGACGTCACCGGCCAGAGCTTCGCCGGCGCGCCCACCGTCATGATCGGCCACAGCCGGTGGTTCTCCTGGGGCTTCACGAACCCGTACGTCGACACGATCGATTATTACTCCGAGCAGGTCGTGCCCGACGCTAGCTCGCCGAGCGGATTGAGCTCGATCTACTTGGGCCAGGCCGAGCACGTCATCCCCGTGCCCGAGACCTACCGGGCTCGGATCGACGGCCGGCTGGTCGTCGTCCCTCCGGGCTCGGGCATCCCCGCGGCCAGCCTGATCGTGCCGCGCCGCAACAACGGCCCGATCGTCCAATTGGACCAGGCGACCGGGGCCGCCATCAGCTGGCAGTGGACCGGGTCCGGCGCCAGCCAGGAATTCGAAGGGGCCCTGGCCTGGGCCGAGGCCCGGACCGTCGAGGAGTTCGCCCGCGGCACGCGCCTGTTCACCTTCCCGCAGAACATCGTCTTTATCGGCCGCCGGGGGGATTTCGGCTATTTCCTCGCCGGCGAGATTCCCATCCGCGAGGACCTGCAGGCCGGCGCGGTCAACGGGGCGCCGCCGTGGCTCCTGCGCAACGGCCGGGGCGGCAACGAATGGCTGGCGGTCGCGAACCCGCAGCCGGACCAGATGCTGCCTTACGAGATCATCCCGGCGGAGGAGATGCCCCATGTCGTGAACCCGCCCGCCGGGTTCGTCGTGAACGCGAACAACGACCCGACCGGGATCACGCTGGGGAACGAGCCGCTCGCGGCGGAGCGGCCGGGCGGGGGCATCTATTACATCGGATACTCGTTCAACATCGGGTCGCGGGCCGCGCGCATCACCGAGATGCTCAAGCAGGAGATCGCCCGGGGCGCCGTGAGCTTCGAGGACATGAAGCGGATCCAGGCCGACACGGTCCTCATGGACGCCCGGTTCTTCGTGCCGCACATCGTCGCGGCCAACGCGAACGCGGCCCGGGCGGGCGCGGCCGAGCCCCTGGCCCTGTTCCGCTTCGACCCGGCTCTCCAGGAGGCGGTGGCCCGGCTCGCGGCCTGGGACTTCACCACCCCGACCGGCATCCCCGAAGGCTATGACGCGGGCGACGAGTTCGGGCGGCTGGGCTCGCCGTCGTCCGCGGAGATCGCCGCTAGCGCGGCGGCGGCCATCTACGCCCTTTGGCGCAGCCAGGCCGTCGCGAGCGTCTTCGACGCCAAGCTCGCTCCCTACGGTCTGCCGCTCCCTCAGCCCGGGACGTCCCTGGCGGACTTGCGCCATCTTCTCGAGTCGTTCCCGGCGAGGCGCGGCGTCGGAGAATCCGGGATCGACTTCTTCGCCTATCCCGGCGTGCCGAGTCCCGAGGATCGCCGGGACATCTATCTGCTCCGGGCGTTGAGGAACGCCCTGGACATGCTGGCCGGCGACGGCTTCGCCAACGCTTTCGGCCGCTCGACCAATCAAAGCGACTACCGCTGGGGGAAGCTCAACCGCGTGATCTTCAAGCACCCCCTGGGCTCGATCTTCAATATCCCTCCCGCCGGCGGGACGTTCCCGCCGCCGCTTCCGACCCTATCCGGCATCCCCGTGGACGGCGGCTTCAATACCGTTGACCCGGCCAGCAACACCGTGCGTGCGGTCGACGAGAACTCGTTCCTGCTGGTCTACGGGCCGGTCAGCCGCTCCGTGGCCGAAGGCCGGCCGAGCGGCATAAGGGGGGTGAGCTCGCTGGCCGGCGGCGTCAGCGGGGTCCTCGGCAGTCCCTATTACTGGAACCTCCTGCCCGGCTGGCTGACGAACACGGATTATTACTACCAGTATTTCGGGCCGAACGAACTCGCTGGGCACGTCGCGTCTGCCCTGAGGCTCGTGCCGGAGAAGGACGATCTCGCGGATCCGGATGAAAGGCGAGGTCCCGGCGGCAGGCGCCCCGCGGGGCGTCAGGGATCATAGGCCCGGCGGCCCATCCGGGACGGCTGGCCGGCTCAGCGTGCCTTCCCGGGCGGGTCGGGCTGCGGGGAGAGCTTCAGCATGGCCTGGCGGTCGAAGATGCGCATCGATGGGAACTGCATCGTCGCCGGGAGCCAGGTCACCTCGTCGTCGATCTTGATGTACTCGCCCGGCGGGATGTCCTTGAGAGCCTTGCCGGCCGCGGCGATGGCCGGGGCGCTCTTCAGGACGCCTTCGAACCCGGTGGCGACGACCTTGCCCTTTGGGTCGCGGATGCCGCAATCGCCCAGGATGCCGACCTCGTCCGGCTTGCCCGCGGCCTTGCCCGTTTTCTTGAAGGACGTGATCGTGAAGACGTAGCCGGCGGGGGTCGTGAGCTTGAAACTCTCCGGCCCGAGCATCTCGGCCTTGGTCCCCTTGGGGACAGTGATGGACCTGCCCTGGGCCGCGGCGGTTCCCGCCAGGGTCAGGAAGAGCGCCAGCGCCAGGAACGAAGACAGGACGGACGCCTTTCTCATGCTCCCTCCTTCTTTCTGCTGCCGACGTAGAAACCCTTCTCTCCACAATATAGGTCCGCCCGGCGGACCCGTCAAGCCGGGGCCCCCTCCCTAGAATTTCGCCTGCTCGAGGCCGAGCCGCGTGAAGTCCTTGCGGTCGAAGGTCGCCACGCCGGAGCATCCCGCCGCCCGCGAGCTCGCCGCGATATAGGCGTCGGCGAACTCGGTCCCGGCGGAGGCGGCAAGCGTCAATGCGTCGGCGACCAGGGGAGCGTCCAGCAAGGTCATGCCGGGCATGGCGAAAACGGCGCTCAGGATCTCGAGCGCCCTGGCCCGAGGCGTGTTGTACGCCGCCCGGAGAGTCCAGGCCAGTTCGAAGAGGACAGGCGGCCCCGTGACCAGGAGGCATTCCCCCCGCCGGGCGGACTCGAACAGGCGGACGGCCCGCTCGTGCTGGCCCTGGTCATCCTCCGTCAGGAAGCGGAGGAACACGTTCGCGTCGACGAACCAGGAGGTCACGTGGCTTTCCTGAGGCGGTCAGCGACGGCCCGGGCCGCCTTTTTGATCTCGACGGCCCGCGGCAGGGCCTTGCCCAGGACGCCCTCGAAATCCATCAGGTCGGGGGCGGAGCGAATGACGATGGTCCCTTCCCGGACCTCGACGAGGACCCGGTCGTGGGGCTTGATGCCGGTTTCGCGGCAGGCCGCCGCCGGCAAAGTGATCTGGCTCTTGGAGGAAACCGTTGCCGTCGTCATGAGATAATCCTTTACAAATACACGATTACTTTACATAATATAAAGAGTAAAGATTCCTGTGTCAAGAATACTCGACCGGGGGCAACCGCCGCCGTCGTCCATGAAAGACGCTCTGGGGGCCGAATCCGTCTCGCCGGGCCGGCTCGGGCGACTAAAGCCAAGGATGCGTGATGGAAGGATGGCCATGAAGAAGAGAATCTTGCGGGGCGTGTCCGGGCTTGCCGTCCCGGCCGCTGGGCTCGCCGCGGCGGCCTGCCTGGCCCTGGCGGCCTGCGGTTCGGGGCCCTCCTCGTCGGGTCCGTCCCCGTCGGCCGGGGGCGCCGACGCGGCCCTCGAGCGGAGGGTCGAGCACGTCGAAGGCCTGCTGGCCCGGCGTCCCCAGGCTGCCCGGATCCTCGACGCTCTGGTCTCGGCCCTGCCGGACCGCGTTTGGCTGACGGAGGCCGTCTTCGACTCCGGCAAGGTCCGGATCAAGGGCAACGCCCGGTCGAACGAGTTTCTGGCCGACTATATCGAGCGGCTCGGCGAAAGCCAGGCGCTCGAGAACCTGACGCTCGGCGCGTCCGTCCTGAGGACCGTCAAGGGCCGGGAGCGGGTGGAATTCTCCCTGGCCGCCGCCGCCCGGGAGGAACCCCCCGGCGCTCCGGCGCCGTCCGGGGCGTCCCCGGCCTCGCGCCTGGAAGAGCTGGAGAAGGATTTGCAGGCCAGTCAGGACAGCTCGGCCCTGCTCAGGGAGATCCAGCGGCTCGCCCTGGATTCCGGGCTCCGGATGACCAAGTTCGCGCCCGGCGCCGCGGTCCCGGGGGAGTTCACGACGGCGCTGCCCGTCGGGATCGAGGTTTCGGGCGGCTTCGGCGAGCTGGGGCGCTTTCTCCGCGGCCTGGCCGCCCTTCCCGGCCTTTGGGTCGTCGAGCGGTTCTCGGCCAGGTCGGTCTCCCCGGACGATCCGCGCTCCTCCGTACGCGCCTCCGTCTCGGCCCGCGCCTTCGCCCGGAACTGATCCGCGTTATACGGCCGCTTCGCGGATCGTGATCTTCTCCCTGGCCGCGACTCCCAGGCCCAGGCTCTCGGCCAGGGCCAGGAACTCCGAGCTCCGCCGCCGCGGGTCCTCCGCCTGCTGGGTGCCGCGGGCGATGCGCTCCCGGATGATGGCGTCGTGGGCCACGGCGTCCACGGCCACCGGGTCGGTGCCGAGGAGCAGGAGGTTGGCGTCGTAGATGAACTTGGCGTTGGCCCCGGGGCCGCCGTCGTAGCAGGCCTGGAGCCCGTCAACGATGTTGAGGACGACCTTGTCCCGCAGGGCCGGGAAGGCGACCGGCTCGACGACCGACTTCGTCCAGAGCTTGTGCAGGCGCGAGGTGTTGCTGATCGAGCCGTAGGACAGGTTCTTGAGGCAGCAGGTCACGGTCGCCCCGGCGTTCTTGAGGACGGGGAGGTTGACGATCCTGGTCACCGTGGTCGTGACGATCTTCGAGAAGTAGGAGCTCGTGCCCGCGTTGAGCATGAAGCCCAGGAGCTCCTTGTCGTACTTCTGCTCGACCTCGGCGACGTAGGGCGGGGCCTGGCGGTCGATGTTGTCCTTGGCCCAGAGCTCGCCCTTGTCGTCGTAGAACTCGCCGTTGGGGCCCTTCATCTCCGTGCCCAGGATGCGGATGCCGGGGAAGCGCTCGGGGGTGAACCCGGCCTCGGCGAGCTGGAAGAGGCGCCGGTCCCAGATGACGATGTTCCCTTTCCCGACCCCGGCGGCCAGCAGCCCGGCGATGACGGCGTCCACGACCTCGGGCTTGGTCGAAAGCAGGCTCCCCCCGATGGGATTGACCTTGATGCCGACGACGTCCCCGGGCCCGGCGAACTGCGCCCAGGCCCTGCCCATGTCCTTCTCCCCGGTCAGCTCGGCCATGCCGGCCTCGACTTCCCGGCGCACCCGGGCCCCGTCGATGGGCCGGCCCACCGGGTTCGGCCCGGTCGCGACCCGGACCACCTTCCCCGGGTACCTTCCCGGCAGGGACGCGGCCGTCCGGGGGATCGCCCGGATCTCGTCGATGTTGGTCTTGATTCCGGCCGGGGCCGGCGGCTTCTCGCCCTGAGCCTTCTCCTGGCCGATCAGGCGGGGGGCCAGGACCGTGCCCGCGGCCGCCATGGCCGCCGTGCCGAAGAACTTCCGCCGCGAGAACTTATCCGACGGACAAGCGTCCTTCTCTCCTGTGAGGGCTATGATCTCGTCTTTGTGCATTGGGCCTCCTGGGGATAGGGATTAGGAGGATTATAGGGGGAGGGAAGAGGGAAGGCAACGCGAATTGATTAGCCGTCATCACGTTCGTATAATGAGCCCTATATTGGGGAGGGTCGATATGGGCTCCCGTTTCAACCCAGCAACCCTTATAATTGTTTGCCTCATATTGACTCTTTGTCGTCTTCCCTTATCAGCGGCGCGATTAGATCGCCCATCGTTCGGGCAATCTGCCAGGGCAATCGAAGGAATGCGTTCTCGAGGCGATCTGGAACGATCCCTTGAGACCTTAAAGCAGGACCTGGCTTTGGCCCGACAGGATAAAAACCTGTCTCGCCAAGGCGAGGTTCTGATGCGGATAGGCCTGCTCAAATGGGACCTGGGCGAGATCGCCGATGCCGCAGCCAATTTTTACGACGCGGCGACGGTTCTTGATAAGGCAGGGGATTCCACGGCCCGAAAAACCTGCGTCAATTGTCTTGAGGTGATCCGCCTTTATAGTCAAGGCAAGAATGACCGTAAGGAGGGGTTGCCGTACCGTTCGATAGCGCGGTTTGAAGAGGCCTGCCGCAAGGCGCATGATATCGAGGTGCCGGATTTCGAGCTCAAGTGTTTACGTCAACAGTCACTAGCCTATCTGGATATACGGCAACTCGATCCATTCTTTGAATGTAATAAGAAGGGGCTGAAGATTGCGACCGAAATCAGCCTTGGAATCGAACAAGGTCGATGCCTGAATAATATCGGGGTTTATTATCAATGGAAAAATGATTATTCGCAGGCGGTGACCCACGCAGAGAGAGCTTTGGCTACATCGAGGGCGTCCGGAGACCCAGCAACGGAAGCCGAGTGCCTGAATAATCTTGGGCTCATCTATCGAGAACTCGGAAATTTTGATCTGGCCTATTATCTCTTCACGCAGGCCCTGGATCGCGATCGTCGTTTTGGAGACGGGGATGCGATCGCTATTGATATGGCCAATATTGGGGCGGTTATGCTCAGCCGCGGGATCGAGAGTAAACGGAAGCAAGACCTGCTCAGTGCTCTTAACATCTTCCGGGAGTGCTTGAGAATCCAGAGGAAGACGAATGCTTCAGTGATATTCACAGTCCTCAATAATATCGGCATCATTTTCAGTGAGCTGAAAGAATATGATAAGGCTCGGGGTAACTTCAACCGGGCGTTGAGTATCATCGATATCGGCAAGAATGCCTTGGAGCGGTGTCATGCCCTGAGCAACATCGGAGCTTCCTATTTAGATGAGCTGAACATTGATAAGGCACTTGTCCATTACCGCGAAGCCTTTGAGCTCAGTCGCAACCATTCCTTCGATGATGCTCTGATTGAATCGTCCATTGGGCTTGCCCGATGCTACGAAAGGATAGGGGATAGGCTTACAGCCCTGTCCTTTTATCGGCGGGCCATCGATGTTATCGAGCGCATGAGAGGCCGGATATCCTCGGAAAACGTTAAAATCGGATTTGCTCGGAACAAGCGTGTACCTTATGAGAGATCACTCAATATCCTCATCGATTTGTATACGGCCCAGCCTTCGCAGGAGGGCTTAGACGACATCTTCAGCATTATCGAGAAAGCCCGAGCACGAGCTTTCCTGGAAAGCGTCCGACAAGTCCGGGGTGACCTCCCATCGGCCAGCGATACCCTATTGGAAGAGAGGAAGTGGACCCTATACAGTAATATCGTCAGGCTAAAGGATAAGCTCAGCTCGCCTGGGAACAGCCCGGACGCTCGGATCGATCTGATGAACGAACTCGCATTAGAGGAAGAGGAATACGTCCGATTGATCCAAGAGACGAAGGGACCGGAACGAATAGAGGGAAAAGACCGTAAGAACCCTGCTGAGCGCCTCGACATCGTCCGAAGATCGCTTAAGAAAGGGGAGGTTCTCCTTGAATATTGGCTAGGTGAGGAACGATCCTGCCTGCTATCTGTTTCGCCGGAAAAGACATCGTTTCACAACCTACCAGGCAGGAATAAGATAGAAGCCTCGTTGAGAGCTTACCTAAAAGCAATCGCTGACCTTTCTTTAAGCCCTAAGATAGGATATGAGGCCGCTGACAGGATTGGGCGGGAACTGATGTTGGCCGAGGCGAACGAGGAGTTTGAACAGGCTCGGACTATAATCATCGTCCCTGACGGAATTCTCCATTATCTTCCCTTTGAGACTTTAAGAATCCCGGGGGGGATTGGCTCGGGTTATCTGATGGAGCGTGCATCCATTGCCTATTGTCCGTCGGCGTCGGCGCTTATCGCCCTTAGATCATCCCGTTCGTTGACGCCGGAGAAGCTGAAGAAGAACCTCCTGGCTATAGGGGGGACTCATTATGATCAGAGGGAGAACTCCAATCGTTTGGTTTGGATGAATGGGCGACCTGCTGACGCGCGTATAGATTTTGAAGAGGGTATCGATCTCGTTGCCTTGCCCTTCAGTCGGAAGGAAATATTTGAAATATCCAAGGTCTTTCCTTCGGATAGCGTCGATGTTTTGGCGGATGATAATGCCAATGAGACAACGATCAAGACTTGGCCACTGACGGATTACCGGATTGTCCATTTTGCCGGCCATGGGTTCCTTAATGAACGCTATCCATTTAGGTCGGCTTTGGTCCTTTCTCCGGGGGATGGATCGGAAGAAGATGGGTTCCTCCAAATGAGGGAGATCTACGGGCTGACCTTCGATGCTGATCTCGTTGTGTTATCGGCCTGTCAGACCGGGAGAGGGTTCCTTGAGATATTGGAGGGTCCCATGGGCCTGTCGCGACCGTTCTTCTTCGCCGGCGCCCGTTCGGTTCTCGCATCCCTCTGGCCGATTGATGACCAAGCGGCGGAAACGTTTATGTCCCTGTTTTATAATGCGATCGCCGAAGGGGAACAAACGGCAGAAGCTTTAACCTGGGCTAAACGACAGATGCTGAGATCCCGGTGGGCCCACCCTTTCTATTGGGCGACTTTCCTTTTACAGGGGGATCCGTCGTTTTCTAGGCCTGGCCAGGGTTTTAGAAAATAGGCCTATTGGCGCACCTCAAATCGGGACAGAGGAGATTCCCCTGTTTTTGAACCGAAGGCATAAGACGTGATCATCCAATAGAAGACCTGTCCCGGACGGAACGTCGTTAAAACTTCGGCCGGGAGCCATAACTGAGTTTCTGTTTCCTTGCCGCTCGCCCAGACTGGCAGAAGGGATTTGTCGAAGATCTCGAGAACATAATATTCTGTACCTGGCTTCGCCAGCCAACGAAAGATCAATGGAGCAGAGAGCGAAAAGGTCCTTTTTGGGACAATAATGGTGATTTCGCCTGTCCCCGGATGTCGCAAAGCAGAGTTCTCATGTTGATTTCTTATGATGAAGAACGAAGAGACGATTAGGCTCAGACCCAACATGGCCAGGGCACCTTGCCATAGAACATAATGTCGCAACTCCTCCCTGACGCGTTTGCGAGGAGGTTCAGAACTGGGGATCATATCCTCCGATGTCTTTTGATGTTCGAGGAACATTAAAAATTCTCCGCGGCACATCTGACATTCTGAGATATGATCGGCAATCATTTTCTTTTTACGGGTAGAGAACGAAGACTCGAAAGACTTGGCGATGACTTCCGGAGGAGGACACCTCTTACGGCCGGCAGGCCTGCGAGCAGATACGTAAGCTTGATAGATTTCACGGAGATCAGGATGATCACTTTTCATTCTGAGTTTCCATGGCCCTTAGGATTTTCCGGATGTCGGCGAATCCCCTATAGAGAAGATTGCGGGTCTTATCGATGCTCCAGTTCATGTAGATCGATATCTCCTGGATGTTCAGATTCAGGAGATAGAGCTTGACAACCTGACGTCGCGTATCCATGAGTTGTTCAATTGCCCGGCCTACAGTTTCCTCAAAAGCCTTTTTTTGGATTGTCTCGCCGCTATAGGGATAGTTCTGTTCGGATATGTGCTTTTGCTTCTCATGAAGATATAACGAATCATCTCGACGCCTCTTCCTGAGTTGGTCAATGACGGCCGAGCTGACGATTCTTCGGATATATGAAGTAGGACTGAGGACGGTTCTTCCATCGCGGACAAGTTTCCAGATCCTTATTTTAACATCCTGCAAGATGTCTTCCGGGTCCAAACCGTATTTCACGAGATTGAACCTCTGAACCTGGAAGTTCATAAACGGGCTATAGACGTCCAGAATCTTCTTGAATTCTTCTTCTTTTTGGTGAGCAGGATCCATCCTTGCCTTCTGCCCCTATTCTGGTTCGTTAAGCTATTCTAATTATATAGAGCTGAAATGAGTAGAAAAATTCTCACGAATAAGTATTTTTCTTTAGAATTCTTTGACCGGGGCGATTTCCCCGGCAATACGATAGAAATATCCCTTCCTCCCTTTGCCCGCCTTGACTCCCCCCGCCGGATGGATAAAATACCATATTATTAAGAACTTATTCATCCCGAGGGCAGCGGCATGAGCGAGTTCTCCAGGGACAATCTTCTCCGTTCGTGGAAGGAGATCGCCGCCTACCTGGGGTGCGACGTCCGGACCTGCCACCGCTGGGAGGGCCAGAGGGGCATGCCGGTCCACCGGGCGGGCGCCGAGACCAAATCCCCCGTTTTCGCCTACAGGGACGAGCTCGACCGCTGGTTCCGGGAGACGTTCACCGCCACGAACCAGCGCGCGGCGGAGGCGCCCCGCTTCCACGCCTGGGGCAGGTGGGCCGCCGTCGCCGGGGTCCTCCTGGCCATCGCCGGCGGCATCCTTTTCTCCCTGGGGAAAAGGGTCCGGCGCCAGCCGGCTGGCTTCGCCATCGACGGTTCGTTCCTCGTGGTCCTGGACAAGCAGAAGCGCGAGCTCTGGCGCAGGGACACCGGCCTCGAGGACCTGAGGAGCGGGGACTTCTACCGGGACAACTTTCAGATGACGCACAGGGATCAGTCGCCCACGTTCCCATCGCTCGTCATCAAGGACGTCAACGGGGACGGCGATGCCGAAGTCGTCTTTGCCCCCAGGCGGGAACGCGATCAGACGGGGGAGGGCTGGATCTACTGCTACGACCGGACCGGCGGCAAGCTCTGGCATTTCCACGGCGGCGAGGAGCTCCGGTGCGGCCTCACGACTTATTCCCCGGATTACAGGATCGCCGGCTTCGTCTGCCACGACCTGAATAGCGACGGCCGCCTGGAGACGGTCGCCGTATCCTACCATGCGCCCGACTGGCCGTGCCAGCTGGCCGTCATCGACGCGACGGGCAACGTGACCGGGCAGTTCTGGAACGCCGGCTACATCATCGATCTCCTTTTCGCGGACATCAACGGCGACGGCCGCGAGGAGCTTGTCGTCTGCGGCGTCAATAATGAATACCAGGGCGGGTTCCTGTCCGGCTTCGATACCCGGAAGATCGGCGGCGGCTCGCCCCAATCGGGGGATTATGCCTGCCGGGGGATCGGCCCGGGGACGGAGCTCTTCTACGTGACGATACCGCAAACGGACATCTCGAGGGCCAGGGGCGAGTGGATCTCGGGCTTCAGGCATATGGCTGTCACAGAAAACGGCTGGATCCAGGCCACGACCTCCGAAAGCCTGGTCTACTATTTCGATTTCGGCCTCAAGTGCGTCCAGCTGACCGACGGTCACGGGTTCAAGATGCTGCACCAGGAACTGGCCGCGGCCGGCAAGATCAAGAGCGTTCTCGGACCGGCTTACCTGGCCCAGTTTCGCCAGGGCATCCGCTACTGGAACGGCTCGGCCATGGTTCCCGAAGTCTCGATGAACGGCCGCTGACCCCCGGACGGGATCCCGACCTTGTGGACAAGGCCGCCTCTGCCGCCTATTATGATTGGTGGCCGAGAAACGCCTATCATCCCATGACCAACATCCCCCCGCGCCTGCTGCTCGTCGAGCCTGAGCCGGAGGTCGCCGCCCTGATCCGCGAGGCCCTGTCGGGCGCCGGTGCCGCGGCCGGCGAGATCGAGGCCGTGACCAGCCTGGACGACGCCGTCCGCCGCCTGGACCAGGGGGGGATCGACGTCGTCCTGCTGGACCTCGGCCTGCCGGGCGGCGGGGGCCGGGAGGCGGTCAGGGCCCTGGCCGGTCGTGACCCTGCCGTCCCCGTCGTCGCCCTGGCCGCCGGCGGCGACGAGGCCGCGGCCGCAGTCGCGGCCGGCGCGGCGGACGGGCTGGCCCGCGGCGAGATCTCCTCGGCCGCCCTGGCCCGGGCTCTCCGCCTGGCCCTGGAACGGACGGAGGCGGACGAGGCCCGCAGCCTGGCCGCGAAGAAGTGGCGGGCCGCCCTCGATGCCGTTCCCGAGGCGCTCTTCCTTACCGACGCCGCCGGCCGCATCCAGCAGTGCAACCGGGCTTTCGCCGAGCACTGCCGGCGTCCGTTCGGCGAGATCATCGGCCGGCCGTGCTCCAGGATCGTCCACGGCGACAAGGGGGCGTCCGGACTCTGCCCGCTGGTCCGGGCCCGCGTCAGCGGCCGGCGCGAACGCATGATCCTGGTCAAGAACGGGCAGGAATTCGAGATGACCGTGGACCCCGTCGCCGGTCCGGACGGCGGTTTCGAAGGCGCGGTCCACACCATCCGGGACGTCACGGCGATCCGCTCGGCCGTGAGGAAGCAGCAGCTGACGGCCGAGGTCCTCCAGATCCTGAGCCGCGGGACCGGGCTCCCGGCCCTGGTGCCGGACATCGTCAATTCGATCCGCCAGGTGTTCGATATCGAGGCCGGCGCCGTCCGGCTCCTCCGGGGGAACGATTATCCCTACGCCTTCGCCGACGGCTTCTCGTCCTCCTTCCTCCGGCTCGAGTTCCCCCTGGCCATGCGCGACGGCTCGATGAGGATCGTCCGCGGGCCCGAGGGCCGGCCGGAGTACGCCTGCCCGTGCGGGGCGGTGATCAAGGGCGCCGCCGACCCCCGGATGACGGGCCTGTCGCTGGGCGGTAGCTTCTGGGCCAACGGCAAGGAGGATTTCGTCGCGGCGGCGCGGATCGGCAATCACGGGCTCCCGCCCCAGGCGCCCTGCGTCAGGGAAGGCTTCGAATCCCTGGCCCTTATCCCCATCCGCGCGGCGACGGAGATCCTGGGGCTGCTGCTGCTCTTCGACCACCGGCCGGGGCGCTTCAGCGCCGACCGCATCGCCTACCTCGAGGGCCTGGCGGCCGCCATCGGCGTCGCTTTCCGCCGCCTCCAGCAGGCCGACGAGGCCGCCGCCGCGGAGGCCGGCTCGCGCAGCCTCCTGGAGCGCGCGTCGGGCCGGACGGCCGGCGAGGCCGGCGAAGGCGGGCGGACGAAGGCCGAGGAAGAGCGGGATCGCCTGCAGGAGCAGCTTCTCCAGGCCCAGAAGGTGGACGCCGTGGGCATGCTCGCCGGCGCGTTGGCCGGGGAGATCGACATCCCCGTCCAGGGCATCTTGGACTACGCGGAGCTGCTGGGCGAGCGGCTGCCCGGGGACAAGCGAACCCTGGAATGCGTCGAGGGGATCAAAACCGAGGGCGGACGGATCGCCCTCCTGGCCAAGGACCTCCTCCGTTTCTCGCAGCAGGAGACCCCTGAACCACCGGTCCCGGTCCGCGTCGCCGACGCCGTCGAGGCCGTCCTCTCGCTCGTCCGCGCCGCCCTGCGCCGCGACGGGATCAAGCTCCGCGTCGAGGTCCCGAAAAAGCTTCCCCCAATGGCCGGCCGCGGCCGCCAGATCCAGCAGGTCCTGATGAACCTGGTGAGCAATGCCCGCGACGCCCTGAACGACAAGTATCCCGGCGCCCATGAGAAGAAGGTCCTCCGCGTGGCGGCCCGGGCTGTCGAGGAGGGCGGGCGGCGCTGGATCCGCCTGACCGTCGAGGACTCCGGCCCCGGCATACCGGAAGAGGTCCGCGAGCATCTCTTCAAGCCGCTGTTCACGACCAAGCCGAAGGGCAAGGGCGCGGGGCTCGGGCTGCCGATCAGCTACGGCATCGTCTGCGACCACGGCGGGCGGCTGTGGCTCGAGAGCGTCCCTGGGGAGGGCGCCCGTTTCAATGTCGAACTGCCGGCCGCGCCGGAGCGGGAACGCGCGCCCCGCCCGGCTCCTGGTCCGGCCGGCGGCCCGCGGCGGACGTCCCCCCGCCGGGCGGCCAAACCCTCCCGCCAGGCCGCGGCCCGGCGGAAGAGCGCCGGCCCGCGGAAGACGACGAAACGGGGGAAGCGGCCGGCGCCAGCGGCGGCGAAGACGAAGAAGGCGCTCGGGCCGCGATCGGGAAAACGCTGACCCTTCGGGCTATTTCTTGAAGAAGTAGTTGATCTCGAACTCCGCCGTCTCGCGGGCGTCCGAGCCGTGGACGGCGTTGCGCTCGATGGAGAAGCCGTAGGCCCGGCGGAGCGTCCCCGGATTGGCCTTGGCCGGGTCGGTGGCGCCCATCGTCTCGCGCCAGCGCTTGATGGCCTCCTCGGCCTCGAGGACCATGATCACGACCGGGCCCGAGGACATGAACTCGCACAGGCTGCCGTAGAAGGGCTTGTCCTTGTGGACGATGTAGAACCCCCTGGCTTCGTCGGCGGTCAGGTGGACGAGCTTCATCCGGACGATGCCGAAGCCCTCCTCCTCGATGCGGCCGACGATCTTGCCGATGATCCTCTTCTTGACGGCGTCGGGCTTGATGATGGCCAGGGTCCGTTCCATGGGGCGCTCCTCCGGTCGGGAATTCCCCCCGATATTACGTGTCTTCCGGCGGGGAGTCAACCGGGCCGGCGGGGGAGGCGCGCCCTATCCCCGCCCTATCTCCGGCCGCCCAGCGTGTACCGGATCCCGGCGATGACGATGTCCGAACGAGCGCGCAGCGACGGATAGTCGGCGAGGCTTCCCGTCATTTTGCTGAGATTGGCGCCGCCGAAGTAATGGCGATGCTCCACAAAGAACCCCCACCTCCGTCCCTCGAACTCCACGCCCCAGCCGAGCACGGGGCCGTTGTCGTGCCGTGCCGTGTCGCTGGTCAGATCGACCGGTTCGGCGGAGCCGCTGTGGGTTTTCAGCTTGTGGCTCAGGACATAGGAGAACGAATAACCGATCAGCCCGTAAGGGGACAGGCGCCGCAGGGGCTTGAGCTTGATGAAGCTCGAATGGCCGATCTCGTCGAGCTGGTAAATGTCCCTGGAGATCGGGTCGTCCCAATAATAATAATCCACGCCGGCCCCCTTCTGGAGATATTCGAAGGAGGCGACATAGTAGACGACGTCGGCCAGGGGCAGCGTCATGCCGGCCCCAAAGCCGGCGGCCAGCCCGGCGCGGCGGTTCATGGCGGCGGATACCTCCGGGATGCCCCATCCCCCGGGCGATGATCCGGCGTACAACGACGACGAGACGCCGCCGAACGCCTGAAGATGGAACCGGATCTCCATTCCGTAGGCGGCGGACGCCGCCACGGCCAGCATCGCCAGGATCGAAAGCCAGCGCTTCATGGACCCACCTCCGCGCGCCGGCGGAACCGGTCCCCGGCCGGCGGTTATTTGCTGGAGAAACAATAATCCCCCCGAAAGCCGCCTGTCAAGGCGGCGAATCGCGCCAGGCGGGCTTCTATCGCCAGCACGCGATTGCCCGGGCCGGCCCGACTGAGGCTCGCCCGGCCGGCCTTGACAAGCGCCCGCTCCGGCCTTACCATCGAGCCATGGAAAGAGACGACGCGGGCAAAGCGGTCAAAAGGCGGGAGATCCTGATGCTGGCGGGCACCGTGGCGGCTTTCTGCACGTCCTTCGGCTTCCTGCAGGGCGGGCAGACCCAGCACAAGGACGAGCTGACGGCCGTGCACAAGAACGACCTGCAGCGCTGGAGCCAGTCCCAGATCAAGTGGTACGCCGGCGGGACGCTCCTGCACTCCGAGGCCATCCCGGCCAAGGTGGCCAAGCACCTGGCTGCCGACGCGAACGCGGCGGTCCAGGTCAAGCTCTTCCAGTCTGGCCGGCTGCTCAAGGACCTCGGCGTGATCCAGGGCAAGTTCTAAAGACGCCGCCTTGGAATTCCGCCTCGACCGCCGCGACAGGTTCTCGTTCGCCTGCCGGGCCTGCGGACAATGCTGCACCGGCAAGGTCATCATGGCCGGTCCCCACGAGATCCTGGGGATGTCGCGCCAACTGGGGATCGGGACGACGGAATTCCTGACCCTCTACTCGGCCAACGGCGGCACGACGCTGCGCAACGGCGCCGACGGCCGCTGCCTCTTCGTCACCCCTTCCGGCTGCCGGGTCCACCCGAGCCGGCCCCTGGTCTGCCGCCTCTATCCGCTGGGGCGGGCGACCGACGCGGCCGGCGGGGAGCGGTTCGCCATGTTCCCGGCGCAGGACGGCTGCCGGGCGGCCGTCGGGACGGACGGCACGATCGCGGACTTCATCGAATCGCAGGGCGTCGAGCCCTATTTGGAGTGGTCGCGGCGCTACGGCGCCCTGTACGGGCGCATGCTCGGGCTTCTCGAGAGGCTGGGCGTAGAAGCTCGGCTCGACCCGCCGGGGGCCGCGACCGAGGCGGGGGCCGACGCGGCGCCGGCCGCCGGGGCCGAGCCTCTCTCGTCCTGGCAAGACATCGACGCCTCGCTGGCCGCGTATTGCCGGGCCCGCGGGATCGCCGTCCCGGCCGGGATCGGGGAAGCGATCGAGCTCCACCTGCGGGCCATGGGGGAGTGGCTCGACGACCTGGAGGCCCGGGCCCCGGCCGCGTCCCTGGGCGACGCCGAAGACGACGACGACAAAGGAGCGGGTAGGACATGACGTTCAACGAGCCGATCACGCTGGGCCGCACCGGATTGAAGGTCGGGCGCCTGGGCATCGCTTCCGGATACGGGGCGCCCGCGGCGGCCATCGAGGAGGCCTTCGAGCGGGGCTGCAACTACTGGACGTGGGGGACTGTCGTCAAGGGCTACGCGCCGGGCATGCGCCAGGCCCTGAAGGCGGTCGCGTCCAAGGGGCAGCGCGACCGGCTGGTCCTGGCGGCGTTCAGCTACGCCCACAACAACGGGCTGACCGGGATGCTGCTGCGGCGCGGCCTCCGGAGCGCCGGGCTCGACCGCGCCGACATCCTCATCCTCGGCTATTTCTCGCGGCGGCCGCCGCGGCGGCTCGTTGACGGGGCCCTGGCGATGAAGGAAAAGGGCCTGGTCCGTTTCGTCGGGATCTCGAGCCACAACCGCAAGCTGCTCGGGGAGCTGGCGGGCGAAGGCGAATTCGACGTCCTCCATCTCCGCTACAACGCCGCCCACCGCGGCGCCGAGATCGACATCTTCCCCTACCTGGGCGACGAGCGGGGGAGGCGCCCCGGCACGGTCTCCTTCACCGCCACGCGCGGCGGCCGGCTGCTGAAGCCCGGGAAGATGCCGCCGGGCGAGAAGCCGCCGACGGCCGCCGACTGCTACCGCTTCGTGCTCTCCAGCCCCGCCGTCGACGTCTGCATGTCGGCGGCCCGCACCGTGGAGCAGATGCGCGAGAACCTGGCCGTCCTCGACGCCGGGCCGATGACCGAGGCCGAGCTCGAGCGCCTGCGCCGCGTCGGCGACTTCGTTTACGGCCGCCGGCGCGGCTGATGCCCCGGGGGCCTTCCGGACCCGGCCCGGCCTAGCCCTCGATGACGAACCGATGGTTGCAGGCGTCGTCGCCCTGCATGAGGGTTTTCGTCCGGATCATGCGCATCTTGGGGTTGAATGCCGGGGCTGACGCAATATCCCCGTAGCAGGTGAGGATGTAGCCGAGGTCGCCGGCCTTGGCCTCGCGAAAGGTCTTCGCCCAGAGGCATTCCTTGACCTTGATCTCGAAGGCCTTGGGCGTGTCCTCGACGACCTCCAGCGTCAGCGCCCTGTTGAAGATGCTGTCCGGCGCGCGGAAGCCCTTGGTGAAGGCGGCCATATCGTTCGAACCCGACTTCTCGGCCAATTGGGCCATCTCCCGTTTCGTGCTCTCGTCGATGACGCCCTTCAGCATCTCGTGGAACTTGTCGGGCCCGATCTCGCTTTCGAGGCCCCGGAAGATACCGATCGGCCAGAGGTAGGTGAAGCGGAAGGCGTCGGTGAGCGTCAAGCCGGCGTCCTCGAGGAACTTGTGTTTCACGTCGGCGGGCTTGGCCTGGCCTTCCGCCTGGAGCGCTCGCAGAAAGCACGGCGCTCCGAGCCCCAACACGACCCCTCCGGGCAGGATGGCCTTGAGGAAAGACCTCCGGCCGGACAAAATGCGGCATCTCGACTCGTCCATGTTGATCTCCTCCCCTTTTCTTATGGATACATGTTCACTATAGGAAGCGGCGGAACCGTTGTCAACGCGGCGGCGGGATTTGTACATCGAATGTAAAGAAGCTATGCGGAGACCGGTACTTTACAGGGGCGGAATGGTGGCATAAAAGTTGCCTGTGTTTATGGCAAAAGGAAGAGCTCAGCCATGATCAAGATGGTCGGGAAAAGAGCGCTTTGGCCGTTCATCCTGTTGAGCCTCGTCGCGTCGCCGGGCCCGGCCCAGTCGCGCGACGCCGCCCGCGACAAGATCGAGCAACCCGATAAGGTCATGGAAGCGACCGGGGTCAAGCCCGGCATGGTCATCGGAGAGATCGGCGCGGGCCAGGGGTATTTCACGTTCTGGCTCTCCCAGGGCGTGGGCAAGTCGGGGAAGGTCTACGCCAACGACATCTCCGGCTCCGCCCTGGCGGCGATCGAACGGAGATGCGAGAGCGAGAAGGTCTCGAACATCGAGACCGTCCTGGGCGCCTTGGAGGACCCCCGCTTCCCGCCCGCCTCGCTGGACATGGCCTTCATGGTCAACGTCTTCCACGACCTGGAGCGGCCGGTCGAGCTCCTGGCCGGCCTCCTGCCCGCGATGAAGCCGGGCGCGCCGGTTGTCGTCATGGACAGGGATCCGGCCAGGTTCAAGGACGCCCATGGCCACTTCCTGGCCCGGGACGAAGTGGAGAGGATGATCGGACGGTCGGTCTTCGAGCTGGTCCGGGTGGAGACGTTCCTCCGCGACCATAACCTCTACATCCTCAGGGCCAGGCGCTGATCCCGGCCCCGTTCCGCGGGGCCGCCGGCTATCGGCCCAGCAGCCGTCCGGTCAGGCCGGCGGTCTTGCGGAAGGCCGCGGCCACGTAATCGTCGAGCAGCTTCTGCGCCCCGGCTTTGTCCTTGGCGTAGAGGGCGGCGAACTTTTTCTCGAACTTCGGCTGCGACCGCAGGAACGATCTCTCCGCCGGGAAGAGCCGCCGGGCGATCCTGCGGTGCGCGTTGCCGTAGTCCCCTTCGGCGGCCTTCTCGAGCTCGAGGACCAGGGTGTTCAGGAGCCCGGCCTTTGCGGCCTGGAACTCGCCGTCCTCGAAGTGCTGGCGGGCCATGACGGCGTCGTCCGGCGTGCCGGACCCCAGCCCGGCCGCCGGGGGCAGGACCCCCACGCCGTAATAGAGGGGCACGTAGATCGTCGTATCGGGCTTGCCGAAGGCCAGCCAGACCGCGGCCGCCAGGGGCTCGGGAATGTCCGGCCGCAGCGAGACGACGAACGAGCTGATGGTCGAGGCCGTGCAGATCGTCCGGAAGCGGGTCCGGTTCGGCGTGCCGGTCCTGTAGCCGTTCGTGGCGTCGTACTCGGTGCCCTCGTAATGGTCGCGCATGATGGCCATCAGGCCCGCGGCCGTAACCTTGCGGGCCGGCTTGGCGGAGAAGGGATAGTCGCCGTCGAGCGGCCACTCCCGCCCCGTAACCAGGTTCAGGCCGCGCCAGTGGCGCAGGACGTTGCCGTCCTCGGCCGGCTTGCGGGAGGAGGGCCGGTCGAAGGCCTTCTTGAAGTCGAACTCGCCGTCCCGGGCTGGGTCGTACCAGCCGTTGCGGGCGGCGTACTCGGCGATGTCGGGGCTGCCCATGAAGTTTTCGGCGTCGCCGGGGCGGATCCGCCGGATGGTGTAGTAGTTGGGGATGACGGCCACCTCGTCGTCGGGCACGCGCTGGGCGTACCAGCGGCGGCCCCGCAGGATGGCCAGCATCCAGGCCTCGTTCCTGTCGGCGATGGAGTAGGTCCGGCCCGAGGAGCGGTAGCCGTAGCGCTCGACGAGCTCCCCGGCCAGGCGGACGGCCTCGCGGGCCGAGCCGGCCTTTTCGGCCATCATCCGGCGGAGCATCCAGCCGATGCCACCGTCGGTGAAGTCCTCGGCCAGGGCCCGCGACGGGCAGCTGTCGGAGGTGACGGCGACGCCGTGCTCGTTGACGAAGCTGTCGGCGAACTCCTGGGTCGTGGCCTCGATCCAGAGGAAGCCGTTGGTCCGGCTGTCGGTCTCGTGGACGGCGCCCTTGCCCAGGTCGACGCGGCGGACCGAGCCGCCGTCGCGGCCGCGGATCCTGCGCACGTTGACGATGATGGCGCCGCGGTCGTCCTCGTTGTGGGCGACCATGACCGCGCCGTCGGCGCTGGCCTTCTTGCCGACGAGGACCGTGAAGCACTCGCCGTCCTCGCCGCCTTCCCCAGGGGCGGCCGGCGCGGCAAGGATCGGCGCGCTCCCGGCCGGCGCCGCGTGGCCTGGCAGGATCAGCAGGGCGATCGCGAGGACGAGGGACTCGAGAGCGGCGAGCGGCTTCAGAGCGTTCTTCATGCCCCCCAATTTACCCCACGGGCGGGGTCCGTTCAAGCGCGATCGTCCGTCCGGCCGCTTTTCCGGGTCGCGGCGGCACTTGGTTCAGGGCGGCGCTTGAAGGGGCCGGCTATTTCAGCCAGGCGTCGAGCAGCGCCTTTTGCGCAGCGGTCGGATCCGCGAGCAGAGTGATGCGCCAGCTCGGCTCGGCCTTCCGGCCCAGCTCGATTTCCGCCTCGGCCGTCCGGCCGCGCCGGGAGTAGAGGACGCGGACCTTGTCGCCGGGCTTGAAGCGGCCGAGGATCTCCTGGAGCGGGCGCGGCGTCAGGCGCGCGCCGTCGAGGGCCAGGATCTCGTCCTGGGCGCTCAGGCCGGCCCGCGAGGCGGGCGAGCCTTCTTCGACGGCCGAGATCACGCCGCTCCCGTTGCGGTCCTGGGTCAGGGCGCCGAACCAGGGCCGGGCGGACGGCCGGGGCTCGAGGTCGATGGCCAGGCCGGCGCCGGCCAGATACCTGGCGTAGTCCCAGGGTTCGGTCGTCTCGGCGCAGGTCTCGAAGATCTCGGCGAGGGGCGCGCCCGCGGCCCGCTCGCAGGCCTGGCGCAGCTCGGCGGCCGTGAAGCCGCGCTTCTTGTCCCGGTAATAGGTCCGGTAGAGCGTCCGCATCACGTCGTCGAGCGAGGCGCGGCCCTTCGAGGCCTCCCGGATCCCGAGGTCGAGCAGGAGTCCCAGCCCGCAGCCGATGTCGTAATAGGAGATGGTCGTGTTGGAGACGTGCTCGCTCCGGCCGAAATAGCCGTTCCAGGCGTCGAGGCTCGAGAGGCGGGCCGGCTGGTGGGCGCGCCCGGGGGCGTTCTCGTAGACGGCGATGGTCGAGCCGAGGCGGTCGAGGACCTCGTCGCGGGCCATCAATCCGGCCCGGTTGAGCAGGAGGTGCTCGTAATAGACGGTCACGCCCTCGGAGAACCAGAGCAGGTCGGTGTAGTTCTCGCGGTCGTAGTCGAACGGCCCGAGGGTCAGGGGCCGGATGGCCTTGACGTTGAAGAGGTGGAAATACTCGTGGGCGACGAAGGTCAGCCAGCGCTTGTAGCCACCGGCATCGTCGAGCGACGCGGGGTTGAGCGTCACGGCCGTCGAGTTCAGGTGCTCGAGCCCGCCGCCGCCGGGACCGATGACCAGGAACGTGTAGTGGCGATAGGGCAGATCGCCCATGAGCGCCGCGGCCGCCTCGACGATCCTGGCCAGGTCGCCGGTGAACCGGGCCCGGTCGAAGGAGCCGAGATCGTAAGCGGCGACCGTGTGGGGCCGGCCGGCGGCTTCGAATGTCAGTATCTCCTGGCGGCCGATCAGGAAGGGGCAGTCGTAGAGGGTGTCGAAGTCGGGGGCGGCGAACGTCCCGGGACGCCCCGCGACCGGATCGAGCCCCGTCGAGACCTGCGTCCAGCCCGGGGCGGGCCGGACGCTGACCGTGACCGGACGGCCCAGGAGGCCGGCGGCGTGCATGAAGACGCCGGCCGGGGTGATGAAGCCGCCGTCATCGGCGAGGTAGCTCGCGGCGACGAAGCGGTTGAAGGCGTAGACGTCGTAGCTCACGACGACCGCCGCGGCCCGGCCCGTCCGGACGCGCCACGTGTTCTTGGCCGTCTTGTCCCAGGCGAGCGGCCGTCCGGCGCCGTCCTCGGCCCGGAAGTCCTTGACGTTCTTGGCGTAGTCCATGATCTGGTAGTAGCCCGGCGTCCAGACCGGCATCTTGAAATCCTGGACGTCGCCGGCCAGGCCCTCGGCCCGGAAGACGACGTGGTAATAGTGGGTCGAGGGACGCTCCATGGACACCGTGAGGGACAGGGACGGCGCCGCCGCGGCGCGGACCGGCGCGGCGGCCGGGAGGGTGACGGCAGCGCAGGCCAGGATGGCAAGCAGGACGGGGAGAATTCGGCCGCCGGGGCGCGGGCGCTCGATCGTTTTCATGGGGTTTCCTCCGTTCGGGAAGCCGAATGATAACGCCGCCCGGACAATGGGTCAAGGAGCGGCGCGGGACCGGATCCTCAGATCCTGAATCCGATCCGCACGCCATATGTCACGCCGCTGAAGGAGTAGGACTGGGAGGGGATCGTCACCTGGACCGGGCGGACGATGGGTTCTCCCTCGTTCAGGGTGTCGTTCACCTCCCAGAAGCTCGCTTCCGCCGTTCCGACAGCGTCGGAGAACGTGGCTTGGCAGCGGCGATAGCTGCAGAAGACCCCCAGGAAGAGATTCCGATTAAGAAAGCGATCCGCCGCGGCGTGTATCCGATACGACAGGACGGTCTTTTTCTCGGCCGGGATGGTCATGTAGGAGGATTCGGCCGAGATCCGGGCCGGACCGGCCGCGGCCCCGAGCTCGACGGACCACCGTCCGCCGCGGACGGCCGCGATCGGACGATAGCTCAAGCCGGCGAGCACGGCGCTGAACTTGGCCACCTGGTCGTACCCGATAGAGGCCCGATAGGTCAGGCCGTCGGCCGTTGAGACGAAGCGCGCTTCGGTCCAGCCGTAGCCCTGCCGCTCCTCGCCCCGGAAGAAAAGCTCGATCTCCGAGGACCAATGTTCCGCCCAATCGTAAGCCAGGCTGACGGGGCCCCAGGAAGCCCAATCGAGCCCGATCTGCCGGCCTTGCATCAGAGAGCCGACATGGGGGCCTTCCTCCCCCGGCGGAACGTCGCCCCGGAATATCCAGGGAACGTCCGTCAGGCGCGATCCCCATCTCTCGGACCGGAAGGACATGGCCGAACCGAAGCCCAACCGGAATCGGGGCCGCCGGCGCGGGCTGGCCGCCTCCGCCGACCGGGCCTCGCGCGAATATCTTCTCAAAATATCCAGGCGGGCGGCCACGTCGTCGTCCGCCTCCCCGGCCAGGACAAGCTCCCTGTCGATGCTCATGAAAGCGCCGCCGGCCGTCGCGCCGAGCGCGCCCAGGGCGCCGCCGATGCAGGCGGCCAGCCCCAGGAAATCGTTGTCCTGGCCGGCGTTCGAACCCATCGCCCCGGCCCCGGCCAGGGCCCCGAAAAGGATCAGGAACCCCGTCGGGCTTTTCCGGACGATCCTCACCTTCTGGATCTCGCCGCGACCGACGCTGATATCCCCGCCCGCAGGGCTCAACAGGAGCAGGGAGTCGGGCTTGACGGCGATGAGTTCGCCGCTCTGCCGGCTTCCATTGAGCTTGGTGACGATGACCGTCGCGCCACGCGTCTCCTGGGCGGCGAGCCCGAGAGGGGAGAGGACGAAGGCGATGATGAGCGCAGCGGCGACGCCGGGGACGGAAACGTTCCTCATTTCGGTGCCCTCCCTTCGTTGCCGGTATATTCCTTCGTCGCGGGGAAGTTGTCAACGTTTTATCGAGGATTGAAGCCGCTCCGGGCCGCCGGGGCGAAGTGAAGAGCTTGCCGTTGACAGGCCGGCCGATGCGCCGATAGAATGGCTCCGCGCCCGGACAAGGGGAGAAAGCCATGGATCATCAAGACCTGAAGGCCTTTGCCGCCGGTCTCGGCTTCGACCTTTTCGGCGTGGCGGACATCACCGGGATCCGCGGCGAGTTCCTGCTCGAGCCGGGGACGCGCGACCGTTTCGACCGGGCCGTCTCGCTGGGGGCGCGGCTGAGCGACGCGGTCCTCGAGGACATCCCCGATCACCCGACAGCGCTCTACTTCCACCACTACAGGCAGATCAACTATCTCCTCGACCGGGGCGCGCTCCTCGTCGCGGACCGCATCCAGAAGGCCGGCTTCCGGGCCCTGCCGATAGCCGCCTCCCAGATCGTCGATTGGGACAACCAGCGGGCTCACGTCTCCCACAAGCACGTCGGCCGGGCCGCCGGGCTGGGCTGGCTCGGCCGCAACAACCTGCTGGTCAATCCGCGGCTCGGCTCGCGCTTCCGCCTGGTCACGGTCCTGACGGACATGCCGCTCGCGTCGGGCGCGCCGCTCGAGCGGGATTGCGGCGACTGCCGGGCCTGCCTGGCGGCCTGCCCCTGCCGGGCCATCGGGGAGTCGCGGGAGGACTTCGACCACCGGGCCTGCTACGAAACCCTCAGGGAATTCCGCAAGAAGGGCTACACGGCCCAGTTCATCTGCGGCATCTGCGTCCGCGACTGCCGCGGCGCCCAGGGACCGGGCCAAGGAGAAAAGACATGAAACGCACGACCGGCATGAGCCGCAGGGAATTCTTCGCCGCCGGGGCCGGCCTGGCCGGCGGGCTGGCGCTCGGGAGCCGGGGCTGGGGCCGGACCCGGCCCGGCCAGATCCAGCTGACCGATCTCTCCGGCAAGTCGCGCGTCATACTGGTCAGGACCGATTCCCGGGCCGACGGCGTCAAGAAGTGCCTCGAGCTCATGGATCTCAATCCGTTCCAGGGCAAGAACGTCCTGGTCAAGCCCAACCTCAACACCTCCGACGAGACGCCGGGCTCGACCCACGTCGATACGCTCCGGGCCATCCTCCAGAGCGCCCGCGAGATGGGGGCCAAGGCCCTGTCCATCGGCGACCGCAGCGGTCCCGAGGAGACCGCCCAGGTCTTCGAGAAGAAGGGCCTGCCGGCGCTGGCCGGCTCCTTCGACGCCAAGCTGCTGAACTTCGATGAGCTGGGCGACAAGGGCTATTCGCCGTACGACCCGCCGGCCTCGCACTGGAAGAACGGCTTCCTCGTCGCCCGGCCGGTCGTGGAAGCCGGCTGCGTCGTCTCCACGTGCTGCCTGAAGACCCACCAGTTCGGCGGGGTCTTCTCGATGTCCCTCAAGAATTCCGTCGGCATCGTGCCGCGCAAGGGCCACAAGTTCATGAAGCAGCTCCACGGCTCGCCCAACCAGCGGCGGATGATCGCCGAGATCAACACGGTCTACAAGCCGGCCCTCATCGTCCTGGACGGCCTGACGGCCTTCGTCGACGAGGGGCCGATGACCGGGCCGCGCAAGGACGCCGGCGTGTTCCTGGCCGGCACCGACAGGGTCGCCGTAGACGCCGTCGGCCTGGCCATCCTCAAGGACCTTGGCTCGAACGACGCCATCATGAAGACGCCCATCTTCGCCCAGGAGCAGATCGCCTGGGCGGCGACGCTCGATCTGGGGGCGGGGTCGCCGGCCGCCATCGTCATCCAGACGCCCGACGCGGCCAGCGAAGCCTACGCCGAAAAGATCCGCCGAATCCTGGCGGCCGGCTGATCCGGTCCTAGTCGGCGCCGAACGGCTCTTCGATCGAGACGGCTTCCAGGCCGCCGAGATGGCGGGCCCCGCTCTCCGTGACGACCAGGCAGTCCTCGGTCCGGATGCCGAACTCGCCGTAGATGTAGACGCCCGGCTCGTTGCTGAAGGTCATGCCCGGTTCCAGCTTGAGCCGGTTGCCCTTGACGAGATAGGGGTACTCGTGGCCTTCCAGGCCGATGCCGTGGCCGAGGCGGTGGGCGAAATGCTTGTAGCCCGGGCCGAAGCCGGCGTCCTCGATGACCCGGCGGGCCGCGGCGTCTACGGATTCGCAGGTCGCGCCCGGCCGGGCCGCCGCCAGCGCGGCTTGCTGGGCCTTGCGGACGATGTCCCAGACGCGACGCTGCTTGTCCGAGGGCCGGCCGAAGACGACCGTCCGCGTGACGTCGGAGCCGTAGCCCTCGACCGAGCAGCCGCCGTCGACGAGGACGCAGTCGCCGCCGGTCAGGGTCCGGGGGACCTGGGAGCCGTGCGGGAAGGCGGTATTGGGGCCGAACTGCGGCCCGCCGCCGCCCTGCGCGCCCATCTTCTGGGTCGCCGCGGCGATGGCCCCGGCCAGGTCGCGCGCCGTCATCCCGGCCCGGAGGGCCTTGAAGCCCTCGCGGAAGGCCAGCTTGGTGACGCGGTTGGCCAGGTCCATATAGGCGATCTCCCTGGCCGTCTTGACGCCGCGGCAGCCCTCGGTGATGGCCGAGCCGTCGACGACCCGGGCCGCGGTCAGGGTCCGGGCCAGGCCGTGAACCTCGAAGGCCCGCAGGTCCGGGGCCGTGCCCAGCGTCCCCGTCGCCGCGCTGATATCCTTGAGCACGCCGCCGATCGTCGCGTAGGGGTTCTCGTGCTCCTCCCAGGTCCGGATCTCCTGGCCGGCCGGGACGAGCTCCTGGGCCCGCGGCGCCTCGAAGGCCGGACAGACCCAGATCGGCTCGGCCTTGCGGCCGAGGACCAGGCCGAAGACGCGCTCGCTCAGCCACCAGCGGACCTTGGTGAAGTAGACGAGGTTGACGCCGCCGCCGATGAAGATGGCATCGAGGCCGCGCTCGGCCAGCAGCCGCCTCGCCTTCTCGATCCGCGCGGCGTAGTCCCCGGTCCCGAGCGGCTCGATCCCCCGGACGAGGTTCTCGAGCTCCTGGGGCCCGCCGGCGCCGGATGGGGTCTTCGGCAGGGCGGAGAGAGGGGCGAGTCCGGCGGCGGCCAGCGAGATCGCGCCGGCCTCGAGGAACGCGCGGCGGGTGGACGGCATGGGAGCACCTCCTGGAGCGGAAGGAATATCACATTTCGGGACGTCAGGAAAGCCGGCCGGCGGCCGTCAGCCGTCGAGGCCGCGGATGAACTCCTCGACCTTGAGGATGAGATCCTTGTTGCCGATGAACAGCGGGGTCCTCTGATGGAGCGAGGACGGCGTGACGTCGAGGATGGGGCCGCGGCCGTCGGAGGCGTAGCCGCCGGCCTGCTCGGCGACGAAGGCCAGCGGCGCCGCTTCGTAGAGCAGCCGCAGCTTGCCGCGGGCAGTCCGGGGATCCTTCGTGTCGGCCGGGTAGTAAAAGACGCCGCCGGCCAGGAGATTGCGGTGGAAGTCGGAGACGAGCGTCCCGATATAGCGCAGCGACAGCCCTTGGACGCCGCCCTCCCGTCCCTGCAGGTACTCGGTGAAGCGCTGGACGCCCCGGCTCCAGAACCTCTGGTAGCCGAGGTTGACGCTGAAGTACTTGGCCGCGGGCATGGCGATGTTCGGGTGGGACAGGAGGAACTCGCCGACCGAGGGATCGAGGGTGAAGCCGTGCACGCCGTGCCCGGCCGTGTAGACGAACATAGTGCTCGTGCCGTAGGCGATGTAGCCGGCGGCCGCCAGGTTGCGGCCCGGCTGGAAGAACTCCTCCTCCGTGACCGGCCCGCCCTCGCGCTTGCGCTTGTAGATGCCGAAGATGGTGCCCACGGGCATGTTGAAGTCGACGTTCGAGGAGCCGTCGAGCGGATCGAAGACCAGAAGGTACTTGCCCATGGGGTAGGGGGCCGGGATGGGCAGGAAATCGGCGTTCTCCTCGGAGGCCAGTCCGGCCAGCCGGCCGGTGTGGTCGGTCAGCCGCGTGACCGTGAGGTCGGCGAAGCGGTCGAGCTTCAAGACCGTTTCGCCCTGGACGTTGACGTCCTCGGTGCGGCCCAGGATCTCGGCCAGCCCGGCCCGGGTCGTCTTGCTGGCGATGACCTTGCCGGCCAGGGCCAGGTCGTAGAGGATGTTGGTCAGGACGCCGGTCGCCTCGGGGTGGAAGGCCTGCTCGTCGAGGATGTGGCGTTCTATGGTGATGATGGGAGAGGGATCGGCTTGTCCAGCCATGGCGACTCCTTGCTCGGGACGTTTGCTCGGGGGGAATCCCAAGATACCACTCCGGGGCGCGGCGTTCAAGCGCCGCCGGCATGCCGGGCGGGGTTGCCAGGGCCCGGGTTTTCGGGGATAATCCCGGCCGATGCGCAAGTGGCTGCTGCTCCTCCTGGCGATCGCCCTGATCTTCGCCCTGCCGAAGATCAATACGCGCCGGAGCCGGCGGGCTTTCCCGCTGATGAAGCGGATAGACGCCGCGGTGAATGTGGCCGTCATCCTGCTCCTGGCGGTCTATCTTTACGCCTTCATCCGCTGGCTGATCCTCGGCTGACTTCAAGATAGGGCCAAACCTGAGCCTTTTAACCTGCCCGCCGGCCCGGCCATCCGAGCCGCCCGTTTTCGAAGGTAAAGTTAAGCTGCCCAGCCGCTGTGCATTCCCTTAAAAATGCGCGCCTGACAAGCTCTTAGGAACGCGCGCCCGGTCTTTTTCCACAGGGATATGCACAGACTCTGTGGAAATCAATTGTTCATTTTCTGTTCTTCACGTGCATGTCGAACCACTCGATCATCTCGGCCAGCACGTCGAGGACCGATTCGCGCGCCGAGTAGCCGTGGCTCTCGTTCGGCAGGTAGACGAACCGGGCCGTGGCGCCGAAGCCCTTGAGGGCGGCGAACAGGCGCTCCGTCTGGATGGGGAAGGTGCCGGAATTGTTGTCGGCCATGCCGTGGATGAGCAGCAGCGGCGTCTTGATCTTGTCGGCGAACATGAACGGCGACATCTTGATATAGGTGTCGGTCGCCTCCCAGAGGGTCCGCCGCTCGCTCTGGAAGCCGAAGGGGGTCAGGGTCCGGTTATAGGCGCCGCTCCGGGCGATGCCGGCGGCGAACAGGTCGCAGTGGGCCAGCAGGTTGGCGGTCATGAAGGCCCCGTAGCTGTGGCCGCCGATCCCGACCCGCCTGGGATCGCCGACGCCCATCTCGTCGAGCTTGCGGATGGCCGCCTCGGCGTTGGAGACGATCTGCTGGACGAAGGTGTCGTTGACCTGCTCGGGCGTGCCGACGACGGGCATCTCGGCGCCGTCGAGGACGGCGTAGCCCTGGGTGACGAAGAAGAGGTGCGAGGTGCCGCGGAAGAAGGTGAAGCGGTTGACGGAGCCGCGGACCTGGCCGGCCGTGGCCGCGTTGTCGTATTCCAGGGGATAGGCCCAGATGACGACCGGCAGGCGCGTGCCTTCCTTATAGCCGGGCGGCAGGTAGAGGGTGCCGCCCAGCTCCAGGCCGTCGGCCCGCTTGTAGGTGATCCGCTGCTTGCGGATGCCGGTCAGCTGCGGCGCCGGGTCCTTGAAGCCGGTCAGGGCCGTCCGCTTCCGGGTCTTGAGGTCGTAGAGGCAGTAGTTTGGCGGGTCGGCCTTCGTCTCGTAGCTGGTGATGAACCGCGTCCGGGAGTCGCCGGCGAAGCCGACGAAGCTCTCGTAAGCCGGGTCCTGGCACTGCCAGAGGCGCTCGACCTTCAGCGTCTTGACGTTCATCCGGTCGAGGAAGGGGTGATCGCCCCGGGGCGACGAGCCCGGGCCGGAGAGGTAGATCCAATCCCCGTCCTGAAGGATTACGGTCTGGCCGGTCCCGAGGCGCTTGGTCACCGGCCGGCCGGGGTTCTTGTAGCGGTCCTGGGAGCTCATGTCCCAGATCGTGACCGGCTCGGCCGCCGGGTTGGCCAGGTCGACGAGGAAGGCCGTCTGCCAGCTGCGCTTCCACTCGGTCTGGACGGCCATGGCCCGGCCCGGCTTGGCCAGGTACATCAGGCCCGCGGCCCGCTCCTTGAGCTTGAGGATCTCCCGGGCGTCCGCCGAGAAGGGGGCGTCCAGGGCCATGAAGCGGTCGCGGAAAGGGGCGTCTTTCTTCGGGTCGCCCTCGTCGAGGGCCTCGGTCCAGACGAGGGTGGACGGCTTGTGGACCATCCAGTCGATGTTGCGCGGGCCCTTGGCCACGCCGTTGAGGGGCACGTCCTCTTCGGCCGGCAGGTCGGCGACCAGCTTGACCAGGCGGCCGTCCATGTCCCAGACCTCGTCGGCGCGGGCGAAGCCGTAGGCGGGCAGGGCGTAGGAATACGGCCGCTTGAGCCGCTCGACCAGGAGGCAGGTCCCGTCGGGGGAGGCCGAGACGGAGGCGAAGATCCCGGGCGGCCCGATCTTGCGCAGCTCGCCCGTCGCGGTATCGACGGCCGCGAGCTGCGACGCGGCGTAGTAGTCGAACAGGGTCTCGTCGAAAGCGCTCTTGAGAAGATCCTGGTAGGTGGCGGCCTTGGCCTGGCGGCCGCCCGAGACCTGGACCTCGGGGCCGACCGGGACGTGCGGTGCGACCGGGGCCGGGCCGCGGCCCTCGGGCACCAGGGTGACGTAGAGGCGGCGGCTGTCGGGCGCCCATTCGGCCGCGGAGAGAACGGCGTTGACCACGGCGGGGGTCAGGGCCCGGGCCGTCGCGGCCGCGACGTCGACCTTCCACAATTCTACGCCGCCCTCGACGTAGCGGAACAAGGCCATCGTCCGGCCGTCGGGCGACCAGGAGAGGTTGGTGAACTTGACGCCGTCGGGCAGGGCCACGCGCCGCAGCGCGCCGGTCTTCACGTCCTGAAGCGAAAGGCCCGTGGAGAAGCTCAGGACCTGGCGGCTGTTGTAGGCCGGAGTGATGCGCAGGCCGGCGATCCGCAGGACGGGCTCGGCCAGGTAGGCGATGGAGGGCATGGATTCGTACTCGACGAGGGCCATGACGTCGGCGGCCGGGCTCAGGGAGACCATGGGCGTCGGCGGCGCGTCGACTATGTCGATGATCTCCCGGGGCGGCAGCTTGTAGGCCTCCTGGGCCGCGAGGGCGGGAGCGACGGACAGGATCAGGGCCAGGACGAGGGCCAAGCGGGGCATCCGTTCTTGCAAGGGGCGACCTCCTGACGAATGGCGTTGACGGCGCGGACGGACATTGTAGAACAAATCCGGCTGGCGCGGTACCGTTTTTCCATCGACTTTTCCTCCGGGCCCGGCGCCACGGGCGTTTTTGTTATAATGGGCCGGTCATGAACGAGCCGACGCCGGGTTTCAGCTCGGGGGCCGTCCGCCTCTCGGTCGTTATCCCGACCTACAACGCCGAGTCCCGCATCGCGGCGACGCTCGAGGGCGTCAGGGCCTATCTCGCCGGCAAGCCTTTCGCCGCGGAGATCGTCGTCGTCGACGACGGCAGCGCCGACGGCACGGCCGCGGCGGCCCGGGCCGCGCTGGCCTCGAGCCCCGGCGCCAAGGTCCTGCGGCGGGACCGGAACCTGGGCAAGGGGGCGTCGGTCCGGGAAGGCGTGCTGGCCGCGGCGGGCGAGCTCGTCGTGTTCTCGGACGACGACCTGTCGACGCCGATCGGCGAGCTCGACAAAGCCCTGGCCGCCCTCGAAGCCGGGGCCGACGTGGTCATCGGCTCGCGGGCCCATCCGGATTCCGAGATCCGCGTCCGCCAGCGCCGGCCCCGCGAGTGGCTGGGCCGGATCTTTAACCTGCTGGTCCGGCTCCTCGTCCTTCCCGGCTATCGCGACACCCAATGCGGCTTCAAGGCCTTCCGCCGGGCCGCGGCCCGGGACGTTTTTTCGCGCCTGCGGACGGCCGGCTTCGGCTTCGACGTCGAGGTCCTGGCCCTCTGCCGCGAGCGCGGCTATCTGGTCGTCGAGATCCCGGTCGTCTGGTGCGACGTCCGGCCCAGCCGGGTGCGGATCTTCGGCGGCTCGTGGGGCATGCTCAGGGACCTCTGGCGCATCCGGCGCCTCCGCCGCCGCCCCTGACCGCTTTCCGCCGTTCCCTCCGGCCCTTTTTTTAGTTCTTCTCCCAATTCGGGATTCCCTCTCGCGGCGGCGATGTGTGTTGCCTCGAAGATCCCCGTTGCTGGAGAGGGGGACCGGCAGGGAGCGGAGTCGTCGAAGCGACCATCAGAAGCATGGCGGAGCGACTCGGAGCCATGCTTCTGGGAAATATCGGAAGAAAGCGCTTTCTTCAGATATTTCTCAGAATCCCGGCCTCGAGTGCTTGGCCGTGATCCTGACCTCCGCTCCCCGGAGTCCGCTCCGCGCCGGCACTGAGCCAAGCCGAAGAGAGGGATTCTCCCGGAAATGGGAGAAGAACCTTTTTCCCCCCTTGCCTCCGGCGAGGGGGGATTTCACCGCAGGATTCACCCCGAAGGGTGATTGTTCGCCTCCCCCGCCCCCGTAAAATGGGCGCGGAACGAAAGCCCGGAGACCGGGCCGGAGCGCCGCGCAATGGAAAGACGCAAACACCGCCGCTTCCAGCAATGGAACAAAGCGATCATCAAGTCCGCGTCCGGCGGCCAGGGCGTCCTGCCGGCCTGCCCCGTAGATGTCTACGCCTGGGACCTGTCGCTGGGCGGAGCCCGGATCCAGTCCGACGAGAGCTTCCCCGTCGGGGCCGTCCTCCGCATCCACCTGGAGCTCGTCCGCTCCCGGGAGTTCGTCGGACTCGACGGCGAGGTCCGCTGGTCACGCTGGAACGAGGAGCTGAAAGTGCACGAATGCGGCGTTGAATTCCGCGAGTGCGTCGAGGACGCGCTCCAAGCCATCATGCGCAATCTCTATCACGACACCGAACGCAAAGCGGCCGGCACCCCGGCGCCCGCCGCGGCGGACAAGGCTGTGCTCCGATGACTCCCGCCAGGACGAGCCACGGGCCGGCCGCCGGCACCCAGAAGCGCAAGGACCGCCGCTTCAAGCAGTGGAATAAAACCAGGATCTGGCCCCTGACCGACCAGCGGCGCTCGGCCGGCCAGCCGGGGACCGAGGCCTTCACCTACGATCTCTCGATCGGCGGGGCCCGCATCCACTCGGCCGAGCCCTTCGACGTCGGGTCGCTGCTCCGCCTCCAGATCGAGTTGGTGCGGACGGGCGAGACCCTGCGCGTCGAGGGCATCGTCAAGTGGCGGCGCCGCGAGGAGACCGCGGACGTTTTCGAGATGGGCGTCGAGTTTCAGCATACCAGCATGGTGACGGTCCTGAGCCTGATGAAGGACCTGCACGACGGCCGCCGGCCGGCTTCCGAGCCGATGGGCGAGCCGGTCCACGCCGGCCGGTCCTGACCGTCCTGATCCTGCCCGTGATGGCTACCGTGATCCGGTAGCTTCCCCTCGCGTTGGCGACCGTGATCGAGGCCAGGTCCGAGACCGTGCCCTGCGGGTGGAAGATCGGAGCGTTGTTGGCCCGGACCGCGACACCCGGCAGGACGACGGTCCGGGCGGCCCGCCAGGCGCCGCTCCCGTCGTCGTAGCGCTCGAAGACGAAGCCCGGGGCGGCGAAGCGGACCCGGACCCGGGCGCCGGACAGGACGGCCTGGAAGCGCGCCTGGTTGAGGCCGGCCGTGACCTCCCAGACCGCCGCCCGCAGATGGGCTGCCCGCGCTATCCGCCCGGCGGCGGCCGCGCCGGCCGCGGCGAAAAAGCCAGCCAGGGCCAGGGCCATCACGGCCTCGACGAGCGTGAAGCCGTCTCGCCGCCCCCGCATTCAATACTCCTTCCAGGCCAGGACCTTGAGGGCGAAGACCGCGAGGTGCGTTCCGGCGGCGAGCGGCGAGTTCTCCGGCAGCCGGCCGTCGGCCGCCCGCTCGTCGCGATGGAGGACCAGGCGATTGCCGTTCCCGGAATACGCGGACGCCTGGAGGCCGCCGAGAAGCTCGACCGTCCGTCCTTCCCCCTCGATGCGGAAGCCGCCGCCGGCCGCGGTCAGCGAAGCCTGGATCCGCAGGTCCGCCGGCGCGCCGGCTGCGACGGCGATGCCGCCTTCGGCCGCTTCCCCCGTGGCGATATCCCGTCCGGCGGCGTAGATCACGAGCTGCGCCTCGGAGTCCTTGGCGTAGGGGATGCCGTCCTGCCACCGGACGCCTTCCAGGACGAGGTGCGAGGCGATGGTCACCCGGTCCGCCGAAACTATGGTCAGGTCGACGCCGCCGAGGACCGCCGGCGTCCGGCCGTCGAAACACAGCTCGATCCGGCCGTCGGCCCCGATGGCCCCGCCGCCGAGGGCGGCGACGGCGCCGTTGACGAGGACGATCGGGATGGGCACGAGATCGTAGGCGGCCAGGGAGCCGTCCGGCGAGGAGAACTCCGTCCGGCCGCGGACCGGGCTCCATTCCAGGCGCCATTCCGCGCCGCCGGCCCGGAAGACAACGACTTGGGCGTCGCCCCGGACCGCCAGGACCATCTCGTCGAGGCCGCCCTGGACGAAAACCCCGCCCAAGCCGAGGTCGTCGCGGACGAGGTAGACGCCGTCGGGGACCGGATCGGCCGAGACATCGAGGCCCAGCGCCTGACGCAGCCGGGCCGGGGAGAGGTCTCCGGGCCGGAAGACGCCGATCGCCAGGGCCTTAGCGGCGAGGGGACCGGGGTCGTCAGGCAGGACGCCGCCTGGCGTCGCGGCCAGGGCGGCCCCGACCGGCAGGCCCGGCTTGTCCGGCAGCTCGATCCCGTTCTCCGCGGCGAACGCGGCCCGGTCGCCGCCGGTCGGGGCTCCTTCTATATATAGAGGAACGGCCGCCAGGGGCAGGCGGCCGGCCAGAAGCCCCAGCGCGCCTTCGAGGACGGAGAGCCGGCGGGCCCGGAGGCGGCGCAGGC